>Ga0115006_10000421_pt1 | contig 22786 bp, 19 predicted proteins | sample ArcOceMetagenome_3_FD_88943 | JGI IMG/M metagenome (GOLD analysis project Ga0115006, IMG submission 88943) | Marine eukaryotic phytoplankton communities from Arctic Ocean - Arctic Ocean- Svalbard ARC20M Metagenome | ecosystem: Environmental > Aquatic > Marine > Oceanic | place: Arctic Ocean...
CCCATATCTTTAAAGTTAGTTGTCATTCCGCCGGGATTACTTCCATGATCTGGCTCTGTTAAACCAAAACTTCCAATCCATTCTCCACTGGCTAATTTCGGTAAATATTTTTGTCGCTGTTCTTCGTTTCCATATTTCCAAATAGGATACATAACCAATGAAGATTGAACAGATGCAGTAGATCTTACACCAGAATCTCCACGTTCTATTTCTTGCATGATTAATCCATATGAAATTTGATCTAAGCCAGCACCACCATATTCTTCTGGAATGTAAGGACCAAAAGCACCAATTTCCGCCAAACCAGATATGATTTGTTTTGGGAATTCTGCTCTTTGTGCATAGTCTTCAATAATCGGTGAAACATCTCGTTTAACCCAATCACGCGCAGCATCTCTAACTAACTTGTGCTCTTCAGTTAGTAAATCATCTAAATTATAATAGTCAGGAGCTTGAAATAAATCTGGTTTCATATTGATATATCTGTTCTAATAAATTTTAACAAATTTATTAATTATTGTTTAATTTTCAATAATTCTTAATTAAAATTTTATAATTTTAAAAAAGCTACTTTTTTAAAGTTAACTAATAGAAACCTTTATAAAGTTATCCTTTTCTATTAAGTTTGTAATAATGAAGCACACTTTTGGAAAAGAAGAACGATTAAAAAGTAAAAAAATAATTGAAAAACTTTATGCAGAGGGAAATTCTGTTAAATGTTTTCCGTTAAGAATGATGTATTTACAAACAGAGCATACCTCTAATTTTCCGGCACAAGCTGGTGTCTCTGTTCCCAAAAGAAATTTTAAAAATGCTGTAGATAGAAACCGAATTAAAAGATTGATGCGAGAAACATACCGTCTTCAAAAACAAATTGTCTATAAAAACCTCGATAAACCATATGTTTTTATGATTTCTTATCTAGGGAAAGAAGAATGGAATTTTGAAGATATATATCAGAAAATGGAGAAATTATTAACCTTGTTTATCAGCGAAGTAAAAACTAGAGAAAATGAATAGATTTATTTTTAAGAGAAGAACAGTACTAGTTTTTTTAGGAGCAACCCTTTTTTTATTGTTTTCATTCAAATCTAAATTCTTTGAAGTTGCAAAACAGATAGAAATTTACAATACGTTATTTAAAGAGTTAAATATGTATTATATTGATGAAATAAATCCTGCAGAAATTACTACTAAAGCGATTAAAAATACACTTAAAGACCTTGACCCATACACAAATTTTTATAACGAACAAGATGTAGAAGACGCTAAAATTAATAGGGAAGGTGAATATGGGGGTATTGGAGTTGCTGTTTACTATACAAAAAAAGGAATACAAATTAGCGAAGTTTATAAGGGGTATTCTGCCGATAAGGCAGCTTTAAAAGCTGGAGATGTTATTATTTCTGTAAATAATCAATCATTAAAAAATATGGAAAGAGATCAGCTTTCTGTATTTTTAAAAGGAATTCCAAAGAGTGTTTTTTCTGTTGAAATTGAAAGACAAGGAAGTATTATAAAAAAAGAATTAACTAGAGACAAGGTCGTTGTAAAAGCTGTTCCGTTTTTTGATATGATTGATGAGGAAACAGGTTATCTTATTTTAACTCGTTTTAATGATAAGGCATCATCTGAAGTTAAAAAAGCATACACATATCTCAAGACAAAGGGAATGAAAAAGTTAATTTTTGATTTGCGATCAAATCCCGGAGGTTCTTTATTAGAGTCTATAAATATTTCAAACTTCTTTCTGCCAAAAGGGAAAACAATTGTCTCTACCAAAGCGAAAGTAAAAAAATGGAGCAACACATACAAAAGTACAAATGATCCATTAGATATCGAAATTCCAATAGTTGTTTTGATTAATGGAAAATCTGCATCTGCATCAGAAATTGTAAGTGGTTCCTTGCAAGATTATGATAGAGCAGTAATTATGGGAGAGCGTTCTTTTGGTAAAGGGTTGGTTCAACGATATAGAAAACTAACTTATGGTACGCAGTTAAAAGTAACTATTTCTAAATATTATACACCTAGTGGACGTTGTATTCAAGAATTAGATTACGCAAATAGAGATAAAAATGGAAAAGTTCCAAAATTTTCAGATAGCGGAATCAACGAGTTTAAAACTTCAAACGGAAGATTAGTTTTTGATGGAGGAGGAGTTTCACCAGATGTGAAGATTGAAACATCAAAAATAACAGAAGCATCAAAAAAGTTAATCTCTACCCGAGCAATTTTTAACTTTGTAACAGATTATTTTTATAAAAACTCATCAATTAAAGATATTGAAAATTTTGAATTTAAAGAATCAGATTTTAAACAATTCGTTAATTACTTAAAGATCGATACTACTTTTAAAACAGATCAAGAATCATTATTTAAAATAGCCTATGTATCATCAAAACAAAAAGAGATAAGAAAAGAATATCTACAAATAAAGAATAAACTATTTAAAGATAAAATAGAAGAAGTTTCTAAAAATAAAGATATTTTAACTTCAATTATTGAGGATGAAATTTTAGAACGCTATTATTACAAAGAAGGTGTCTACAGAAGTAATTTAAAAAACGATACTGTAATTTTTGAGGCTTTTAAATTGCTGAAAAATGAATCAAAATATAAGGAGATTCTATCAGGAAAATAACTATCCTCAAATTATTATATTTACACTTTAAAATACTAAATGTCAGAAACAAAAAATTTAAAAAGAACAAGAGCCCAAGAGTCTACGAATGCTATAGAAAGATTGTATATTTCTATGCAGCACTTATTTACTAGAGGTTTTTACAAACCAATGGGTGTTTCAGGCGAAGCACTAAGAAAATCACTTTTATTACTACGCCCAGAAATTTATGGATCTATCGCTGAAGAACGTATAGAATTAAATGGGTTGGTCTATATTATAGAAAGATTACCAGAGGGAATAGAAGAATGCCAGTTTATAAATTTAACTGCTGATGAAGGGTATCGAAAATCACACTTTAAGGCTATAATCCCTCAAAAAAGAAGAAGAAATTGCTATAGAATAGACAAAGATCAAATGAATATCGAGATTACCAGAGGAAGATCGGAAATCTATGATATTCTTACACATCTTACTTTTCTATTTATTGAATCTCACAAAATAAAAGACAAAGTTTTAATAAATGACGGAACCGATGCTATTAGAGAATGGAAAAATCTTGAAGACATCGTATTGAACAATAAAAAAATTTCTCAAGAAGAAAAAGAAGTAACCTTTGTTCATTTGAGTAATATTTTAGGAAGAACCTTTCAAGAGGTTACTTCTGTATACACTACTTTTTCTTCAGAAGAAAAACCTAATAGATTTTTTCATTTAATATATTGGTTGGGTCATTTAGCAATTAATGAAGTTCTTCATAACAAGAAAAGAGTCGTTACATTTAGTTCTGTTCTAAACGAAGAAATTGGGCATCATATTTATGGAGAAATTTGGGCTAACAATATTAAAAAAACATTACAAGATACTGATTTGTTAAAAAGGCCAATTCATATTATTAGTGCAAATATGCACAGTGTTCTAAATTCTATTTATGCACAAAAAGCGTTGCCAAAAGAAGCAGAAAAATCTAAAAATTTCGATTTATACGAATTATTAAGTTCAGGTGATAGCAAACCACTACAAAAAGCTGTTAAAAATTATGCATCAGAAAATGGGCTTATTTATTTAAAAGATACATCAGGAACTAATATTAATGTACAAATAATTGATACTGATAAAATAAACGCTAACAATCTTCCGTTTAAAAAGAAAAATTCTATAGATCAAAAGCCAGTAATTATTGTTATGGATTATGCTTTTGGAGAACAAGCTTACGAAACAATGGACGAATTGCTAAAACCGTACAAAACAGCAAAAGAGATTATTCATTTGAATGTAGATTCGATTTCTATTATGGGAAAAGCAGGTATTCTAGAAGGAGGGAAAGGAGATATTATGATTCCTTCAGCACATATTTTTGAGGGAACAGCAGATAATTACCCATTTATAAACGAACTCTCTAAAGAAGATTTAGAAGGTTTCGGAGTCAACTCTTTTGATGGAACTATGGTTTCTGTTTTAGGAACATCCTTACAAAATAAAGATATTTTAAAGTTCTTTCATGATTCTACTTGGAATGTAATAGGCTTAGAAATGGAAGGAGCTCATTATCAAAAAGCAATTCAATCAGCGTCTAAAATTAGAGGAAATATTTCTGAAAATGTAAAAGTAAGATATGCCTATTATGCATCAGATAACCCTTTAGAAACAGGAGCAACACTAGCTTCTGGAGGATTAGGAATGACAGGGGTAACCCCTACATATGCAATTACACAAAAAATATTAGAACAAATTTTTTAGCAGTATACAACTGTTTTTATAACCCAACGAACGATGTCAACAAACCAAAACAAAAACGAGGAAGAGGTAGATTTAGGCTCTTTATTTGTGATTATTGGAAAAGGATTTTCTAATTTTTTCAATTTTATTGGAACTATTTTTAAAGGTTTTTTTCATTTTTTAATAACTGTTTTAATCTTTTTAAAAAAGAATTATAAACCTATTTCAACTGCAGCATTAATTGGTTTAATTGCAGGTTTTGCTCTCGAGATGTACCTGCCTAAAAGGTACACTTCCGAGATACTCTTACAAACTAATTTTAAAAGCTCAAGACAACTATATAATAATGTTAGCTATTACAATGATTTAATAGGGCAAAAAGATACATTAGGCCTTAAAGAGACCTTTAATTTAAATAGTGGATATGCTGTTTCACTAAAAAAATTCACAATTGAACCAGTGAAAAATGAAATTGATATTATTTCTGCTTACGATGCCTTAATTGAGGATGTAGATACATTAACTGTAAGGAGTTATGATCTTGAGGGTTTTACGGAGTCTTTTACGGATTTTGATTATAAAATTCATAGAATGACTGTGATTTCTGAGAAAAATGATGTTTTTGATAAGTTAAATGAACCAATTATATCTTCATTGACTAAAAATAAATATTTTGCCTATCTCAAAAAACTTACGAATGAAAACATCAATCGCACGGATTTAAGTTATCGACAAAACTTATTACAAGTAGATTCTTTAAGAAATGTCTATATGAAGGTAATGCTACTTCAGGCAAATAATCCTTCTATTGGAACAAATATAGACCTAGCTGGAGAAAATGTTTCAAATAAAGAAACGGAACTTTTTTTTATTAATAAAAGAATAAATGAAGATCTTGAAGAAATTGCTAAAGATAAAACTGAAAAATATGAAGTGATTAATGTAATTTCCAATTTTCAAAGCATAGGTCAAGAAATAAAAGGGGTAACCAAAAATTATGGATTTTTACTGAGTGCCTTATGTATGGGTTTAATGATTCTTTTTCTCCTCTTATTGAAGCTCAATAAATTTCTAGACAACTACAAAAAATAAAAATGAAAACAATTCTAATTACTGGAGGTGCTGTTTTTATTGGAGTTAATTTTGTTCTTTATTTTTTAGAAAATAATGAAGAACATCACATTGTAAATTTAGATAAGCTTACCTATGCAGGAGATTTTTCTAATTTAAAAGTTTAAAAATTACTAATGTTTAAAAAGATAGGTTCTGATAACTTAATAATCTTAAAAAACTTATCTTTTTTATCAATTTTAAGATTTTTTAATATTGGTGTAAAGTTTCTTTTGGTAGCCTACTTAGTAAGAGTTTTAGGCAAGTTTAATTATGGAGTTTTAATTTGGACAGATTCCATCATTCAGTATTTTATTATTTTTATAAACTTTGGGTTTAATGTGTATGCAGCAAAATATATTGTAGACAATAGAGACTCTAAAGTTGAGTTAAATAAAATCACATCATCAGTTTTTACGATTAAAGCTGCAATTTTTTTGTTGAGCTTATTAATTCTTTATCTGTTGTCTTTTTTTGATACATTCTCCTCTTATAAAGAGTATCTTTTTTTCATGTTATTAATGGGAATAGGTGAGGTTCTTTTTCCTATTTGGTATTTTCAAGGGGTCGAGAAATTAAAATTAGCAACTTATATTACCGTTTTTTCTAGGACATTATTAGTACTTGGCACCTTATTTTTAGTCACCAATTCAGAGGATTTAATCATCCATATTTATTTAATTGTCTTTTCTAGTATTTTGATGGGAGTTTTAGGGCTTTATATTTTAGTTAAAAAGTTTAATTTCTCTTTTATTTGGGTAGGATTAGAAACTATTTTTAAGATTTTAAAAGATGCCTATATGTTTTTTTTGGGTAGGTTTTTATCACTCACATTTAATTTTATGACTATTTTTTTAATTGGAGTTTTTTATACGATGGATTATGTAAGTGGCTTTGATATAGCTTTAAAAATTGTACTGGTATGTGTTATTCCTTTCGATATGCTACAACAAGCGGTTTTTCCTACAATTACAAGAAATAAAGATAAAACACTAATAAAAAAATTAATTGTTTTAAGTGTCGGGTTTGGTGTTCTTTTATCCATTTTATTATATTTCTTCTCCATAGAGTTATTACAGCTCTTCGGAGGTGTGGAAATGATAGAATATAGTGCAATTTTAAAAACTTTAGCAATTATACCTCCCTTTGTAGCTCTAACTTTTATTTTAGGGACCTGCACATTAGTTGCCTTCGGTTTTGATAAAGAATTTAATCAATCATTAATTATATCTTCTTTAATCTATATATTTATAATTAGCATACTCTTTTTGATGAATTCTTTAACATTTTGGAACTTAATCTATTTGAGAGTTTTTTCTGATATTGTTTTAGCTCTAATTAGAGTGTTTTTTGTTTACAAAAGAAATCTTTTTTAATATGAATTTAAGAGGTTTATTTTTAATAGTGTACGGTTTAATTACAGTAGGTTTATTTATTAATTTCAGAGCAAGTTTTTTAATTTATACTTCGTTTGTAATTAATGCAATATTCCTTTTTCTTGTTGTCATATATCACTTATACTATGAAAAAGATAATTCACCTTTTATTTCTGCATTTATAGTTTTTACTTTTCTTTTTTTCCTAGTTGCTCCAATAATTCAAATAAATACTTTTTATGAATTAGAATTTCCACGGTTTATAAACTATTTTCCTTTCAATGAAAAGTTAGTTGTATATAGTAATATTTTAATTTTTTTATTTAATTTTTGTTTTATTTTCAGCTATATTTTATTTAAAAATAAAAGAATAAAGTACAACGTCATAAAAGATAAAATTACATATAAATATTCTGCATTGAATATATTATGTGTTTTGATTTGTAGCTTTCTAATATTCTTTTTTAGTTACGATTTTATTTTATGGAATCTAGAAACACCTAGCTGGTTAGAATATAAAGAATCAGTTATAAAAATTTTAGGTTGGAAGAAAGTACTATTTATGGTTCCTTTTGGAGGTGTAATTTTATGCTTTCAATATTTGAAAAATAGAAAGAAAAAGCTATCTGTAAATTTTATGATAGTATTGATAAGTTTACTGTGTTTCATTTTTCTGCTTTTTTGGTTTAAAAACCCTTTTACAGAAAAAAGGAATGCACTTGGTCCAATATATCTATGTTTAGTTTTTTTACTTTATCCAAAAATATTTTCAAATAATGTAAAAAATATTTCCATTCTATTTTTTATAATGATTGTGCTTTTTCCGCTTTCATCAATTTTAACGAATACAGATGCAACTTTTTGGCAGATACTACAAAACCCAGAAATTCTTTTAAATGAGGCTAAATATGGTGGTTTAACAAAAACATTTAACACTTTGCATTATGATGCCTTCGCTAATGTAAATGCAACAATTGCGTATGTTTCTAACAACGGTATTTCTTACGGTTTTCAGTTATTGAGTGCATTTCTTTTTTTTATTCCTAGGAGTATTTGGGTAGAGAAACCAATCTCTACGGGACAATTGATAGGAGAAGATTTAATCAGAAATTATGGGTTTAATTTCTCCAACTTATCTAATCCACTAGTTTCAGAAGGGTATATTAATTTTGGTGTAGTTGGTGTGCTATTTTTTGCAATTTTCTTTGCTTTTGCCATTGTGAAGTTCTTAAAGTGGTTTCAAAGTGATAGCATGATAAAAAAAATATTGGCCTTTTATTTAGCAATTCACCTATTGTTTTTGCTGAGAGGAGATTTTACTAATGGTTTTAGTTATTATATTGGTGCATTACTTGGAGTGATGGTAATCCCAAGTATGATTAATATTTTTATTACAGAACTATTTAAATTAAATAGGAAGACATGATAAGAAAAATCTATTTGGACAAACTCTTAAGTACTTTTATTGGTTTAATTTTTGCACTTATTTTAGTTCCATCAAATATTAAGTCAATTGTTATACTATTTTTAGGAGTTACCTTAATCATAAACTGGTATAAGAAAAAAACAAAATTCAATTGGAGCTTGTTTCTCAACTTCGGATTTATTTATATATTAATCCTTTTAACACTTTTCTTCAGTAAAGATCTTAACCAAGGTTTAATGTCTATTCAAACCATGCTTTCTTTATTAATTTTTCCATTATATTTTTCGTTAATAACTAAAGAGGAATACAAAACATTGAATCTTAATTTATATGTATGGGTATATTTAGTTTCAATATTTATTTTTCACTTCACAATTTTCTCTTGGTTTTTTATCACTAAATTTAGTTTTAATGATACTTTAATACATTTCCAAGAAATTGTAACAATCCATATAGGTAAGTTAAATACACACCCTATATATATATCTATGCATTGTTGTGTTGCTTTACTTTTTTCTTTTTATCTCAAAAGAAATAAAATGAGTAATTTAAAAAGAGTAGTATTATTTTTTTTACAAAGCTCTATGGTATTGTTTTTAGTTTTACATGCAAAGAAAGGGCCAATTTTGGCTTTTATTTTTACAATACTAGTTTATTTATTAATTAGTAATAAGAAAACTTTAAAAGTATATGGACCAATTGTAATAGGGGTAATTGTTTTATTTATTTCAATACCAAAAGTTAAAAATAGATTTTTAGAAATCTTTACTATTCAAAAACTTACTGAATCTAATCAAAACTCAACGAACATAAGAGTTGCTATTTATGAGAACTCGATCAACTTGATAAAACAATCACCACTATTTGGTTATGGAATTGGAGATTATAATACTGAGTTAAGAAAAAGTTTCATAGTTAACAACCAAACATTTCTATTGGATAAGGAGTATAATACACACAATCAATTTTTAAGTTTTATGATGATTGGTGGACCACTAATTTTATTTGGATACTTTTATTTTTTTATAAAAAATGTAAGACTTTCTTACCTCAGAGGAAACAAAATATTTATTTTAGTATTGATATTTTATTCTACAGTAATGTTAACTGAAAACATATTAGAAAGAGAAAATGGAGTTATTTTCTTCTCCTTCTTCATTTCATTATTTGGGTTTAATAATTATAATAATATTGAAAAAGAGTAAAAAAATACTGATTATAGGACCATTCCCAGATCCAATTTCTGGAGTCTCTCTTGCAAATAAATTGGTAAAGAAAGTATTAGGTGAGTCTAATCTGTTTGCTATAGATTATGTAAATAGTGCTTATCCATTATTTGAGAATGAAATTGGTGTGTTTTCAATTAAAAAATTAATATTCTTTTTAAAAATTAATTTTAAAATTTTTAAAATTTTTAAAACTGATATTGTTTATATTACTCCAGGACAAACATTTTATGGTATTTTAAAATATGCCTTTTTTATTTTAATATCATCCGCTTTAAATAAAGAATTAATTATTCATGTTCATGGCAATTACTTAGGTAAACAATATCAAGAATTAACTGGTTTTAAAAAGAAAATATTTCATTTTTTAGTCTCTAGATTTACAAAAGGTATCGTACTGTCTAACTCCTTAAAACAGAACCTTATTCCTTTTATTCAAGAAAGATCTATTTTTTGTCTTCCAAATTTTGCCCAAGATTTTCTTTTAAATACTACTAAAAAAAATATAAATAATGAATTGAGGATTTTTTATTTAAGTAATTTAATGGAAGAGAAAGGAATTCTTTGTTTGTTAAATGCATTAATAAATTTAGAAAAAAACAATGTAATTTATAAAGCAAAAATTGCAGGAAATATAGATCAGAAATATTCTAAAAAAATTTTAAATTTATTAAACGGACTAAAAAACACGCAATATATTGGAGTTGTTCATGGATATGAAAAGAAAAAACTTTTAGATTGGGGAAATATATTTGTACTCCCAACATTTTATAAAATGGAAGGTCAGCCAATTTCAATTTTAGAGGCTATGGCAACAGAAAATCTTGTAATAACTACTGATCATGCTGGTATTTCAGATATTTTTACGGATAAACTTAATGGGTATTTTGTGAAAAAAAATAACGTAGAAAGTATTCAAGACATATTATATTATATTACATTTAATAAAAATGAACTTGAAAAAATTGCAATGTATAACAAGGAGTATTTTTTAGATAATTTCACAGAAAATAAATTTAAACACAACCTTTTAAATATTCTCAATAACAATGGTTAAAAAAGTTGGTGAAATTTTAGTATCAATATTATTTTATCTTTGTATTAGTTAAATTATAAATAATGATCTATCAAAAACTAAATACTTTTCAACTTCCAAAGAACTTTAGAGGAAGAAACCCTATTATTGTTCAGTTTTGGTGGTTAATACAAGGTACATTATTTAGAATGTCACCACAATTTATGTATGGATTTAGGCGCTTCTTATTGCGCCTGTTTGGTGCAAAAATCGGAAAAAAAGTAATTATTAGACCTTCAGTTAAAATAACATATCCCTGGAAATTGAGTATTGGTGATTACAGTTGGATCGGTGATCAGGTAGATTTGTATACTCTTGGTAATATTATCATAGGAAAAAATGTAGTGATTTCACAAAAATCGTATTTATGCACTGGTTCTCATGATTATTTAAAAGAAGATTTTTCAATCTTTCAAAAACCAATAACAATTCAAGATCAAGTGTGGGTTGCCTCAGATGTTTTCATTGCTCAAGGAATTACAATTGGTGAGGGCTCTATTGTTGCTGCAAGAAGTTCTGTTTTTAAAGACATACCTTCTAATAAAATATGTGCAGGATCTCCAGTAAAAATTATAAGAGAAAGAATACGTGAATAAATCAAAAAACATATTAGTAATTTCTCCTTTTTTTTACCCCGAACCTATAGGTACAGGTAAATTTAATACTAGTATAGTCGAAGAACTAAATAAAAAAGGTCATAAAGTAACAATACTTTGTTTTCATCCTTTTTATCCTAAATGGAAATCGGAAAAAAATGAAGAAAAAATTGAAGGAGTAAAAATAATAAGAGGAGGGAAGAATATTTTTTACTCCAAAAAAACATTTTTTAGAAGAATAATTTTAGAGATTAGTTTTGCTTTTTTTGTTCTTAGAAAATTAAGAAAACATCAAAAGAATAAAGATATTATTATCCCCGTTTTCCCACCCAGTTTTGCTTTTTATTGTATTTTATTTTTTATTAATAAAAAAATAAAAAAAGTAGGAATGATTCATGATTTGCAAGAAATTTACTCTTTTAATAATAAAGGGATATTCTATAAAATAATAAATTTTTTTATACACATAGTTGAAAAGAAATGTTATAATTCTTGTAATAAATTAATTTTTCTTTCCAATGAAATTAAAACAGAAGCAACAAAACTATATAAATTAGAATCAGTTAATTTAGAAGTACAATATCCTTTTATTTCATTAGTAGATAAATTAACAAATAATCTAAATAATATTTTAAAACCAGAAAATATAAATATAGTTTATTCTGGTGCCTTGGGTGAGAAACAAAACCCAAATGAGCTCTATAAAATATTTAACTTTCTTTCTAATAAAATAGAAAACACTGTTTTTCATTTTTTTTCACAAGGAGAAATATTTAACAGACTAAAAGATGAAAATTTGAATCAAAAAATTAAATTTCATGATTTAGTCTCTAAAGAAAATTTAGGGGAGTTGTACAAAAAAAGCGATGTACAAATCTTACCTCAACTCCCAGGTACATCTAAAGGCTCATTACCGTCTAAGTTACCAAATATACTTGTATCTGGTTGTAAAGTTTTAGTTATTACAGATAAAAATAGTGAAATTGATTCCTTATTTAAAAGATTAAAATTAACTAAAATAATTAATTCATGGAATCGCGATATTATTTTACAAGGATTAAAAGATCTACTAAACTTAAAACAAGACCAAACTCTTCAAATTAAAGCTGCAAAAGACTTATTTACAATAGATAAAATGATTAATAAAATTTTAAACTAAAACCACTTATATTTGTTTTGATAAAAAACTAATCATTGAAGAAGAGATATTCTTATTTAATAAAACCGCTACAAATCTTATTAGATTTATTTATAATAAATAGTGTAATTTATTTCATCTATGATAAAGAGTATTTAAATCTCTATTTTGTATCATACATCTCTCTTTTCTGGCTTTTTTCGTCCCAAATTTCTGGCTTTTACAAAGTTTTTAGATTTACCAAAGCTTTAAGAATTATCACCCTTTTAACAAAGCAATTCTTAATTTTTATACTTGGATATTTTGCATATTTTGGTTTTTTTAAACAGGGAGAAATAGTTCAGAATCAATTTTTAATTCTTGGTTCTATAATTTCAGGTATTACAATTTTTAAATTTTTTGGGTATTTTTTATTAAAAAAATACAGAGCACTTGGGAATAATTTTAGAACAACAATTGTTTTAGGTTTTGATGATTCCTCTAAAAAAGTTATTAAAATTTTTCAAAGTAAAGCCAATTTAGGGTATCGATTTTTAGGTTTTTTCTCAGATAAAATATACAAAAAATCAAATTATTTAGGGAAGTTTAAAGATATTTATAAGTATGTCAACCAAAATAGGGTTGATGAAATCTATTGTTCACTGTCAGATTTAAGTAACAATCAAATTAAGGATATAAACAAATTTGCAAATCAAAAAGGCATTATTCTAAAGTTAATTCCTAATTCAAATGAACTCTACAGTAAAGGTCAAAGTATTGAATATTACGATGATACCTTGATGGTTTTAAATGTAGAAAAACTACCATTCGATTTTACCGAAAACTTTTATATAAAAAGAGTTTTTGACATCATATTTTCTTTTTTTGTGTGCACTTTCATTTTATCCTGGTTGTATCCTATACTCTGGGTTGTGGTTAAAATTGAATCTAAAGGGCCTTTAATTTTTAAGCAAAAAAGAGAGGGTTTAAGTGGTAGAGAATTTGTATGTTATAAGTTTAGAAGCATGCAAATTAATAACGATTCAGACACTGTTCACACAACAAAAAATGATCTTAGAGTAACAAAAATTGGTGCTTTTTTAAGAAAGACAAGCATTGATGAATTGCCCCAGTTTTTAAATGTTTTAGTAGGACATATGAGTGTTGTAGGCCCAAGACCTCACTTAGAGAGTTTGTCTTTAGAGTATCAGAAACAAGTAGATGATTATTTAAAAAGGCATATAGTAAAACCAGGCATCACTGGTTTGGCTCAGGTTAGTGGTTATCGTGGTGAAATAAAAAAGAAATCAGATATAAAAAACAGAGTGCGTTTTGATATTTTTTATATAGAAAATTGGTCTTTTTTTCTAGATATTAAAATTATAATTAAAACATTATTTAATGTGTTTAAAGGAGAAGAAAAAGCTTATTAATGATGCGAAAATATGATATATCAGCAACCATAGTTTTGTTTAACGATGATATTTCTATTTTACAGAATACTGTAGATTCTTTTTTAAATATACCCCTAACGAAAAGATTATTTTTAATTGATAATTCACCCACAAATAAGTTTCAAAAACACTTTCTTCATATAGATATAGAATACATTTTTGTTGGAGCTAATATTGGATTTGGTAGGGCTCATAATTTAATTTTAGAAAAATTATTATCAAATTATCATTTAATTTTAAATCCCGATGTTGTTTTTAAACCTGATATTTTTAAAGTTTTAATCGAGCAATTAGCGATGAATGTAAGTATTACTTTTATAACACCAAAAGTTATTTTCCCTACTAAAGAAATTCAATATGTTTGTAGGAAGCATCCAACTTTTTTTGATTTAATCAATAGAAAGTTAAGACTATCTAAGTCTAAAATTTTTGATAACGAGTATCGTAATAAAGATTTAAAACAACCTTTTTACCCTGATTTTATTCATGGCTGTTTTATGTTATTTAAGACAGATGAATTTTTAAAACTGGGAGGTTTTGACAATCGATTTTTCTTGTATTTAGAGGATGCTGATATTTGTAGAACGATATACAAAGCAGGGAATAAAATCTTATTTTATCCCAAAGTAGAAGTAATTCATCATTTACAAAAAGGCTCCTCAAAAAGTGTTAAATTATTTTTTAGACACCTATCTTCGTCAATTAAATATTTTTTAAAGTGGGGATTTTAATTTCTTCAACTATTTAAAATATATTTGCAAACACATCAACATAACAATTCAAAAAATATGAATATTCTTATTTTAGGCTCTGGAGGAAGAGAACATGCTTTTGCTTTAAAACTCTCTGAGAGTAAAAAAGTTAAACAACTATTTGTAGCTCCTGGAAATGCAGGGACTCATAAAGTTGCAATTAATATTGATATTAATCCAACAGATTTTAACTCTGTAAAAAAAACGGTATTAGAAAATGATATTAAAATGGTTGTTGTGGGGCCAGAAGCACCTTTGGTTGATGGGATTCATGATTTTTTTCTTGCAGATAATGGGTTAAAAAACATACCTGTAATTGGTCCTAAAAAAGATGGAGCTTTATTAGAAGGTAGTAAAGATTTTTCTAAGCAATTCATGCAAAAACATGGAATTCCAACAGCACGCTATAAATCTTTTAATAAAGAAAATCTAAAAGAAGGTTTTACCTTTTTAGAAACCTTAGCGCCACCTTATGTTCTTAAAGCAGACGGATTAGCAGCTGGTAAAGGTGTTTTAATTTTAAACTCTTTAAAGGAAGCGAAAGCCGAATTAGAAGAAATGGTTGCTAATAATAAATTTGGAGAAGCTTCCTCTACAGTTGTGGTAGAAGAGTTTTTAAAAGGAATTGAACTGTCTGTTTTTGTGTTAACGGACGGAAAAAACTATAAGATTTTACCATCGGCTAAAGATTACAAAAGAATTGGAGAAGGAGATAAAGGTCTTAATACTGGGGGAATGGGCGCCATATCTCCAGTTCCATTTGCAGATAGATCTTTTTTAAACAAAGTAGAAGAATTGGTAGTGAAACCGACTATTGTAGGATTACAAAAAGACGGAATAGACTACCGTGGATTTATCTTTATTGGATTAATGAACGATAATGGCGATCCCTCCGTGGTTGAATACAATGTTAGAATGGGAGACCCTGAAACAGAAGTTGTTTTGCCAAGGATAGCATCCGATTTATTTGATTTATTTGATGGCGTTGCAAATCAAAATTTACACGAAAAATCATTTTCTGTAATAGATAATACTGCAACTACGGTCATGCTAGTTTCTGGTGGGTATCCAGAACACTATGAAAAAAATAAAGAAATCTCTGGATTTGAAAATATTGAAGATTCTATTGTTTTTCATGCAGGAACAAAATTAGAGAACGATAAAGTTGTTACCAGTGGAGGTCGCGTTATGGCCATCACATCCTTTGGAAATACGATTGAAGAAGCTTTAGAAAAAACTTACAAGAGTATTGATAAGATTTCTTTTGATAAGATGAATTATAGAAAGGATATTGGTTTTGATTTGGTGTAAATGAAGAAAAAAATAATTGTTGCACCCTTAAATTGGGGTTTAGGACATGCCTCTAGGTGTGTGCCAATTATTCATTTACTTCTAAAAAACAAGTATACTCCAATCATTGCTTCCGACGGAAATGCCTTGGCTTTCTTACGAAAAGAATTTCCTTCCTTAGATTTCTTAAAACTTCCTGCTTATGATATTGAATATGCTAAAAACTTAAAATTAAGCTTGCTTCTTCAACTTCCGAAAATATGGAATGCGGTAAAGAAAGAGCAAAAGCTAATTCAAAAATTTATCGATGAGAACAAGGATGTAGTAGGGGTTATTTCTGATAATCGTTTTGGGGTTAGAAATGAAAATATTCCATCAGTGTATATCACTCATCAAATGAATGTGTTGACTGGATTTACAAGTTTTTTTACAAGTAAAATACATCAAATTATTATTAAAAAGTTTGATGAATGTTGGATTCCCGATAACCATAAATCTGAATTTTCAGGAAAGTTATCAATATTTAAACACAACTTTAATTCAAAGTTTATAGGTGTATTAAGTCGATTTAAAAAAGAAAGTATTCCAGAATTACTAGATGTTCTAATTGTCCTTTCTGGACCAGAACCAAATAGAACTTACCTAGAAATAAAATTAAATAAAGAGTTTTCAAATTCTGATAAAAAAGTTACTTTAGTTCAGGGGAAAGTTGAAAAACATCAAAAAAAAACAATAGATAAAAATATTACAACTTATAATTATTTATTGTCTAGGGAGCTTCAAAGATTGCTAAACATGTCTAAAATTGTTCTTTGTAGAAGTGGGTATTCATCCATTATGGATCTTGCTGTTTTAGAAAAAAAAGTCTTTTTTATTCCTACAAAAAATCAAACGGAACAAGAGTATTTGGCCACGTATTTGTCAGATAAAAAAAAGGCTCCATTTTGTGATGAAGATGATTTTACTATTAAAAAATTATCTGAAATTGAAAATCATGTGGGATTAAAATCTGAAGAAACTAGATTAAATCCAGCCCTATTTTGCCTTTTCGAGGGTAAAAGAAAACTCTGATCCTTCTCCATACATACTTTTTAGCAAGATGGTTTCGTTGTGTGCTTCTACAATATGTTTTACAATAGATAAGCCTAAACCAGAGCCGCCTTGTTCTCGAGACCTACTTTGATCTACTCTGTAAAAACGCTCAAACAAACGAGATAAATGTTCTTGTTTAATTCCTTCTCCATTATCGGATACTTTTACAATAAATTTATTGTTGTTGTAGGATTCTACACCAATTATTGTGGTTCCGTTTGGTTTTCCGTACTTGATAGAATTTACAATCAAATTAATAAGAACTTGTTCTAATTTTTCAACATCACCATTCACAAAAACAGGGAATTCATATGGTTTGTCAAACTGTAAAGAGATGTTTCTTTTCTTTGCTTTCATTTCGAATAAATCGATTACATTTTGAATCAATTCTAAAATATTAAAGACTTTAATATTCATTTTTTCACCATCAGTTTCTAGTTTGGCAATCATGTCTAAATCTTTAATTACCGCAACTAGTCTTTCTACACCTTTATTGGCTCTGTCTAAATATTTTGTTCTAATTTCTTTGTCGTTTACCGCGCCTTCAATTAAAGTTAAAATATATCCTTGAACCGTAAAAAGCGGAGTTTTTAACTCGTGAGCTACGTTTCCCAAAAAATCTTTTCTAAAGGAATCTCTTTCTGTTAAACTTTGAATTTCTAAACGTTTTCCTTCTACAAAATCTTGAACACTCTTCGATAATATTTCTATATCTGTAGTAACCGAATCTCTTTTTAAATCATCAACATCTAGAATAGAAACTTCTTCATAAATGTTTTTCATTCTTTTGTAAATAAAATGTTCTGTGCGGTATTGAATGATAAAAAAGGAAATACAAAAAAATATAATTCCAAATATAATTCCGGTACCGATTCCTAGAGATTCAAAGAAGAAAAAGTAGGAAATTGAAGCAACAACAAAAGCAAGTAATGATAAATATAGTGAGGATAAAAGTGCGTAAGAATAGGTTTTTTTAATTTTCATACAAACAAAATTTATTGATCTGCTTCCTCTAAAACAAATTTATAACCAACACCTTTTACGGTTTTGAAATGGTCATCTCCAATTTTTTCTCGCAATTTTCTAATATGAACATCTATAGTTCTACCACCTACAACAACTTCATTACCCCAAATTGTATCTAAGATGACTTCTCTTTTAAAAACTTTACCAGGTTTAGAGGTTAATAATGATAAAAGTTCAAATTCTTTTCTTGGTAAGGTTATTTTTTTATCAGCTTTGTATACTACATATTGATCTCTATCAATAATAATATCTCCTATTTGGGAAGATGTTTCTAGTTCTTCCTCTTTTTTCAACCTTCTTAATAATGATTTTACTTTACTCACTAAAACTTTTGGTTTTATTGGTTTTGTAATATAATCATCTGCGCCCGCATCGAATCCTGCAACTTGAGAGTAATCTTCACCTCTTGCAGTTAAAAATGAAATAATTACATTGCTCAAAGATTTTACTTTTCTAATCTTTTCACAAGCTTCAATACCGTCCATTTCCGGCATCATTATATCCAATAAAATTAAATGAGGGATGTTTTTTTTTGCCGATTTTATCGCCTCTAAACCATTTGCTGCTTTATATATTTGATATCCTTCATTTTTTAAATTATATCCAACAATTTCTAAAATATCTGGCTCATCATCTACCAATAAAATTTTAATATCACTCTTGTTCATTTTCTTTATTGTAGTTTAATAATTTCAAAAATAGCGATTAAAAAAGAATAAAAACAATTCCTTAACAATCATTTAATTTTAGTTGGAATAAGATAACATTATGGTAACTTGATCAAAAACATATACTTATTAACATTGATAATAAGTATGTTAGTATTAAATAATGCATTAATTTATAACTAAAAATTGTATATTACAATTTACCAAACAAATATCACATGAAAAAAAATTACTCTTTAACTTTATTTTTAACTCTTTGCTTTAGTATTATTTCTTTTGGGCAAGAACTGATTGTAAATGGAGATATGGAAAACTGGGATAATTCAACAACACCAACTGGTTGGACAAAAGCAGAGAATATAACTCAATCTACAGACTCTCATGCAGGAACTTATTCCGCATTAAGGAATGGAGGTTCTTCAACAAAAGATTTATCTCAAACTATTACAGGTATTATTGCAGGAGATAGTTATACTATTAGTTTTTGGTATAAAGCCTCTGGAGATGGAACAGATGCAAGAATTTGGTCTAACTGGAAAGCTGGATCTTCAAACCTTACGGATAATGCAGATGTTTTAAAAGGTCCAAATAACCAGTATTTAGATAATAATGGAGGAGTTTGGACTCAATACACCGTTACATTGACAGCACCTGCTACCGCAGATACATTTTATTACGAAGTTAGATCGTATTCCAATTCAATTGTATATTGGGATGATTTATCATTTTTACATAATACTTCATCTACTGATCCTAGTTTAACCATTACCTCTCCAGCAGACGGATCTTCAATAGATTCAGCGTCATCCGTTGATGTTTCTTTATCTGTTTCTAATTTTACAGTAGGTGTTGTAAATGGATCAGGTGTTGATGGTCATATTCATTGGACAGTTCAAGAAAATTCTGATACTGCAGTAGATCAATCAATGAAGTATGATACAAATGACGAAACCATTGCTGTAACTCAAGGGAATTCTTATACCGTTTATATGGAACTAGTAGATAATTCTCATACACCTATTTCACCAGCAGTGAATACAACAACAACTTTTAATGTAGAGTACTCCTGTGATTTAACGTTAGGAGACATTACCACTACTTGTGATGCCATTACCAGTGGTTCAGATACTTATTCTGGAACAGTTGCCTTTACTGGAGGGAACACAGGAATACCCTACACTATTACTGCACCAACTGGTGTTACTGTTGGAGGAGATAACCCAGATACAGTAGCTGCCGGGACAATCACTTTTACTGGTATGACAGAGGGTATAGATGCTGAAATTACTTTTGTGGGAGGAGCAAATAGCTCTTGTGATTATACTAGAACTTTATTTAGTCCAGTATGTAAGCCTTTTCCTATTCTTGAAAATTTTGATTATACAGAAAATACAGATTTAATTGCAGCTGCAGACTGGTCTGATGCTTCAACAAGTTCAACTCCAAACAATATTCAAGTTGTTGAAGGAACAATATCAAATCCATTTACTTCCTCTGAGTTTCCAGATCCAACTGGCAATATGATTACTCTTTCAGGTGCAGGGAGTGATCCTTTTATCTCATTTACTGAATCGGCAGTGATCTTTACATCATTTTTGTTTTCAGTAAACGATATGACTACGGTGACCAATTCCAATGGAGGGTATTTTGTAGTTTTAGCGCAATCTTCAGGATCTTTTAGAGCAAGATTATGGTTAAAATCAAATGATACAGATGCTACGAAGTTTAATATAGGATTGAGTTCAGGCAGTAGTGCTAGTAATTATACTACAGCATCTTATGCAGCGAGTGATCAAATTTTTGTAGTAATGTCTTATAGCACAACCGATAATGAAATTAATGTATGGGTGAATCCAGCTGCTTCAACTTTTGGGGCAACTTCTGGTTCGCCAGATATTACTATAGACGGAGCTTCAGCATCAGTTGGACGATTTTTATTGAGGCAAGACTCATCCAGTGAAACACCTTCTGTAAATTTTGATGAACTTAGGATAGATACTTCCTGGTCTGGTGTTACTCCACAAGGATCAACAGCCACAGTAAATAGAGATAATATAGAGGGTTTTACTGCATATCCTAATCCAGTTATTGATAAAAGGTTTACTGTGAAAACTTCAAATTCATCAGTAAAACAAGTAAATGTTTTTAATGTCTTGGGGAAAAAAGTATTTACTCAATCTTTTTCTGGATTACAAAAGACGATGGATGTGTCAATTTTAAATTCTGGAATTTATATTTTAAAAGTGACTGAAGAGGATAAAACAGTAACTAAAAAATTGGTGATTAAATAAAGTAATCATCTTTATTACAAATACAAAAGGCTTCGAAATTTTCGAGGCTTTTTGTATTTTAGTAAAAAATAAAGTCATGAACTTAAAAATAAACTTAAAAGAAATTCTTTTTTTAGATATAGAAACAGTTCCTGAATTTGAAAACTGGAAAGATCTTTCTAAAGAAACACAAGAGTTATTTGATAAAAAAACACAGTATCAACGTAAAGAAAAAGTCACTGCTGATGAATTTTATGATCGCGCAGGAATTTGGGCAGAATTCGGTAAAATTATTTGTATTACTGTAGGGTATTTTGTTGAAATAGATAAAAAAAAACAATTAAGATTAACTTCATTTTTTGGGGATGATGAGTTTAAAGTTTTAGTAGATTTTAAAGAATTATTAGACAAACATTTTAATAATAAAAATAAAGTTTTGTGCGCTCATAATGGAAAAGAATTTGATTTTCCCTTTATTGCTAGAAGGATGATTATACATCAAATACAATTGCCTGGAAAGTTAAATTTATTTGGAAAAAAACCATGGGAAGTACCCCATTTAGATACTCTAGATTTGTGGAAGTTTGGAGATTACAAACACTATACATCACTCAAATTATTAACATCCATACTTGGCATTCCTTCTCCAAAAGACGATATTGACGGAAGTGAAGTTTCTGATGTATATTACAAACAAAAAAATATTGATCGAATTGTAAGTTATTGTGAAAAAGATACAATAGCGGTTGCTCAGATTATATTAAGGTTCAACAACGAAAAACTTTTATCTGAAAAAGATATTATTAGTATTTAATTTTAAGATTCTATTTTCATAGAAAGTTCTAACCAACGTTCTTCTTTTTGTTCTAAAGTAGCTATTGTTTGTTGTAACTCAACAGATTTTTCATTTACATCTTCAGGGGATATTTTATTGCTAGAAAATAAATTTTCAATGAGTTTTTTTCTTTTACCCAAACTTTCAATATCTTTTTCTAAAGCACCAAACTCACGTTTTTCATCATAATTTAAATTATTTTTAGAAATTGTTTTCTGCTGAATTTCTTTGATTTTTTTTGCACTAGTTATTTTTGGTAATGAAGTGTCATAGGCTCTAAAATCTGAGTAATTCCCTGGAAAATTTTCAACAATACCTTCTCCTCTAAAAACAAAAAGGGCATCAACAATTTTATCCATAAAATACCTGTCGTGCGAAACAACCAATAAATTTCCGGGATAATCTAATAAGAAGTTTTCTAGAACATTTAAGGTAACAACATCCAAATCATTTGTAGGCTCATCTAGAATTAAAAAGTTTGGATTCTGAATCAAAACAGCACATAAATACAATCGTTTTTGTTCTCCACCGGAGAGTTTTTCAACAAAATCATATTGCTTCTTTTTATCAAACAAGAAACGTTCTAAAAGTTGAGAAGCAGAAATTTTTCTACCTTTAGAAAGTGGAATAAATTCTCCAAACTCCTTTACAACTTCAATAACTTTTTTTCCTTCTTTTATAACAATTCCGGCTTGTGTATAATACCCGTATTTTACGGTTTCACCTAAAACAACTTTTCCCGCATCTACAGGAGATTTTTCTGTTATGATATTTAAAAAGGATGATTTTCCTGTTCCATTTTTACCGATAATTCCAACCCGTTCTCCGCGTTTAAAAACATAATCAAAACCATCTAAAATCTTTTTATCGCCAAAAGACTTATATACTTTATGAAGTTCAAGAATTTTACTTCCTAAACGTTCCATATTGATTTCTAACTGAACTTGATGATCTTTTCTACGCTTATGTGCTTTTTCTTTTATTTGATAAAAATCATCAGTTCTAGATTTAGACTTTGTAGTTCTGGCCTTTGGTTGCTTACGCATCCATTCTAGTTCCTTTTTAAATAGGCTTTTAGCTTTTCCTAAATTGGTAGCTTCAAGTGCCAATCGTTCTTCTTTATTCTGTAAG
>Ga0115006_10000422_pt1 | contig 22750 bp, 14 predicted proteins | sample ArcOceMetagenome_3_FD_88943 | JGI IMG/M metagenome (GOLD analysis project Ga0115006, IMG submission 88943) | Marine eukaryotic phytoplankton communities from Arctic Ocean - Arctic Ocean- Svalbard ARC20M Metagenome | ecosystem: Environmental > Aquatic > Marine > Oceanic | place: Arctic Ocean...
CCACGAGCATTGTTTTGTCAGATGGAACTGCTGATAGTGAAAGAAATCAGGAAGAGAACGGAAGAGACGGTAGCATGATGATACAGGCCCTGGAGAATCATCAACTTGGTATTGAGTTTCGCAATGTATCATTTGCATATCCTTCGAGGCCGGGTGCAGATTCTTATGTGATAGGTCCTGGTATGTCGCTGAAGATTGAACCAGGCGAAGTAATTGCGATTGTTGGCGGCAGCGGTAGCGGCAAGTCTACCCTTGCAGCGCTTTTGACTCGATTATATGATGTGTCGAATTCTGATGGAGCTGTCCTGATTGACGGGCATGATGTTCGAGACCTGCACCCAAGTGTACTCCGAGAATGCATTGGAGTAACAGCTCAGGAACCACAATTATTTGCGACAAGTATTGAGGATAATATTCGCTATGGACACATGTCAGCAACTTATGAGGAAGTACGAGAAGCAGCGAGACTTGCGCACGTTTTGGATTTCACGGATAGCGATGCATTCCCAGATGGACTAAAGACCTTCGTGGGATCTCGTGGCACTCAATTGAGTGGTGGCCAGAAACAGCGAGTCGCCCTTGCCCGAACAATACTGAAAGACCCGAGGGTAATCATTCTGGACGAAGGTAAGTTGCCTTGTCTATGAGCATATAATATACACTGTGGGTATTATCATTTATTTTATCTTCTAATCGATGAACCTGATAAACTCTCACTGAATTTCACCTTTCTTCGCAAAATATGATACATACAGCAACAAGCGCTCTCGACTCAGCAAGCGAACATCACGTGAAGGAGGCGATTGATTCAGCGATGAAAGGCCGCACGGTCCTTTCTATTGCCCACAGATTGTCAACTATTCAGCAGAGCGATAGGATTTGCGTGCTCAAGAACGGAGTGATTGCCGAAGTTGGACCATATTCCGCGCTAGTCGAGCGCAAAGACGGGGCATTCCGGGAGTTGATGGGCAGACAACTCGTCATAGATGAATAATACTAGATCTAGAATACTTAGATTACTAGATCTAGCTGGACCTACGAATACAATTACGTGTAGAAAACAATACACGTATGAAGGACAGACGAAAGTGTCACTTCGCTTCAAATTGCGGCCCAAATTGCAACTTGCAACAGGCCACCATCCACCATCATGGTCCGCTACGTGCTGATACCTGCCGATGCAGCTCGTCCTCTCGAGGAGTTAAGTTATAATTTGGACGATTCCGACGTTCCATCAGGTGATGTGCTACCGCAACATCTCGCAGCCGAAGCTAAATCATCAGCAACAGCTGCTGACACCACCAGCTCTGATCAAGTCGAATACGAAGTGGTTCCATTGAGACGCATGTCCGATCAAGTACCTGGAGTGTACGCCTATTATCGTCGCATGTACGACAACAGGGTAGCCAAGCAGCCCAACATGCGAGCGACTTGCCTGCTGATGTCGACTGGTCAGCATTCAAAACGATTTTATGGAGACATCTACATAGGTCGGTACGGAAGGGACAGCGGGGAAGTGCAGAATTTGGATCTTCTGTCCAGGGAGATCTATTGGGGTTGTGCGAGCCCAGACCTGAGGGTGAATATTTTGCAAAAGGTGGGCAAAATGAATAATAAAGAGGAGCACGAGCAAGATTTTGTCATACCCAATTGGCTGTCAGATGCATCTCGAGAAAACTACAGAGATTCAATACAAATATCTGCCCTTGCCGCGGCATTTGATGCAAAGAGCAAAAAAGAAAGTGACGATTCTTCCTCATCAAGAAGCGACGACGAAAGAGCGTCATCGTTGTCTTCAGATGATGATGAAGACGATGATTCGGAATCAGAAGATGACACACCAAAACTGCGAAACGTAACGCTCTGTTTGCATTGTCGAGGCCCTGCCCCCTTTCTGTGTCAAAGCTGCGGCGGTGCTTATTTCTGCGAAGATCCACGCCCCTGTGTGCGAAATGGATGGTCGCACCAGTGTTTGTGTGATACATGGAAAGTTTATGTGGAACACCGGAAAGCGTTATCATCATTCCCTCTCGCCGAATGGCACCAGCGTCTGATGGGAAGAGATTGCCAAACATCTGACTCAACATATCGATCTTATCTTTCCAATGAGCTGAAAGTTTTGGACAAAGAATCTGGATCTTGGTGGGACACCGAGGTGGATGGTTGGGCGGCAGGATTGAGTGGCAGCGCACAAAGAGTAGACGCATCGATACGACGGTCGTATAGCCAGGGATTTTTACTCGATGAGAGTCTAATACCTCCAGAAAGGCATGTTACCGACGACGATTGCACATCTGCTGGGATTGCAAGGGACGCTCGTGGCCTACCAATACTAAAAAGCTGGAGCGATTACTATCACTTGCGAGGAATCCCTTTGACGAGTCCAGTGGCGCTTCTCTGCACATTCCCTCTGACAATCTATTTTGCACTCCAGAATTGGGGCGAAGTGCCAATTACAGTTGCCAAGATGCTAGGGCGCAAACTACGCATACACGCGGTTGGGATCGAGAAGGAGATGAATTTTCTGGACCTCTTTTCTGAGCTTGCATATCTGCTACCACAAGATCTTGAAATTGAGCTTACATTTATCGTGAGAGCGGACATGCTCCCACCAAAATGTCGCAGCGAAAACAGCACACAAAGCCACCAAGGGTTTGATATGAAACTGGACCATGCAAATAATCTCACCCTGTTGGTCAGGAGTGGAACGTATGGCGACGAGCTGAATCCTCTGTTTGGGGATGTTGGGACGGGACCTCCTGACATGCTGATTGGTCTCAATGCTGGGCTCTTTGCATACAAGAGCTGGTCGAGTGTGGTGTCGTTCTGCCACGACAATCCAAGTGTTGTTGCCGTTTTCACCGATTACAATGAACATAGCGGGGTCAATTGTGCAGGGCTGGGTGGTGGACAGGCGAGGGAGAGTCTCACCGTTAATCCTTTTCGCCAGCCCCTCGCGTTGCCGGTTTTCTGCTTTAACCTGCCGCAGCTGTCGAATGGATTCTTTTACGTCTTTAATGAGCAGGAGCTTGACGAATAGCTAAAAAAGTTGTAGAGCGAGAAATCCTTCGGTGTCTGTCTCTGCTCTGCTCTCTTGCGCTTAAAAATTTTACCGTTTAGCTTGTTTAGCTATGGTAGTACGTACCGTACCTTAGGTACGCACGCTTGGCGGCGCCTGGCGATGGCGCGGGCCCGGCCACGTGGCCATCCGCCATAAATGTGCGTCATTATTTTCTCACCAAGCCCACAGTCAGAAGGCCATGACGACCGACTGTTGCCGGCGCCGATATGCGCCTCGAGTGCGATCCCTGGTGGTAGTAGCTGTCGCAGGGTGCATAGATCATTGCGCTAGTTTCACTTCGTTTCCTCACGACGGCCCAGTGTTCACGCCCAAGAGGCGATGCTCGGTGTCTGCCCTCGCCGCCGCCACGTCTGCTTCGGAGAACAGCAATGACGTCCTGAGAGAGGGACGCCTCGTGGAATTCACAACTGGGGTCGGTGCCAGCAAGACCACAACTCTTGGCGCCATCGTCGGGCCAGATGGCAAGCGTAATCTGCGCGTCCTTTCCTCATCGGGACGAACATCGTCGGTGCCTCCCCGATCGATACAGACTGTTCCCAATGGGTATTCAATTTCGACGGAAGAACAGATTGCAGAACACGAAAGAGCGGCGGCCGTGGCATTAGAGGACGACGCCGTTGCATCAGGAGAAGCTGTTCTAGAAGTATGGGAAATGTTGCTGGAAGACGACCCATCTGCCACCATTGAGCTGACGACGTTGGCAGATCTTATTGCGGGAGATGATCGCTCCATATCATGCTACGCCACGAAAAGGGTGTTGACAGATGGCGTTGCAAACTATTGTTTCAAGGAGGTTGGGGTCAAAGGCAAACTCACCAGGGATAATGCCTGTCCACAGTTCGAACCGAGACCGAACGATATTGTGGAGGCTTTGAAGGCTAAAGCTGCCGCCGACGCTGCAGAAAAAGCCAAATGGGATCAGCTCAACGAGCGCCTCATCGACGGTCCCGAGCAGTTTGATCTCGAGGAAGAGTCAGAAGAGGTTCAGGAGGCATTCCTGGCTCTCGAACGTCTGGGTTGCCTAGTAAACTTGAGCCCCGAAGAGATGGAAAGAGAAGAAAAGAAAAATGCAATCGGCGGCGACAAAGCTGAATCCCTATCCTTGGCAAAAAACTTCATGTCGAAGCTTGGCCGCAAATCAACTCCAGAATCAGCACGGTCATTGTTGATAGATGCTGGAATTTGGGACATTCACACAAACTTAGATATAATACGGCTTCGCGTACCCACTTCGTTTAGTTCTGATCTGGAGCAGCTCGCCAAAGATCTTGAGACGAATCCTCCTGCGGATTTGGATGCGGAATCACGGCGCGACCTTACCCATTTACCTGCGTTTGCAATCGATGAAGCATCGACAAAAGAAATCGACGACGCGTTATCGGTGGAAGTTATCCCCGACGCCGAGAAAGAGGGCGGACCGATGCATACACGGCAACGTCTTTGGGTGCACATCGCAGATCCATCACGTTATGTGGAGCTGGGATCTCCTCTGGATAAGGAGGCAAGACGTCGGTTGTCGTCGCATTATCTTCCCACCGGAACTGTTTCAATGTTCCCAATGAGCCTAGCGGCCGGGCCGTTGTCACTGACCCCAGATGAGATTTCGTTTGCTTTGTCGGTAGGCATTATGCTTGACGCTGATGGAGGTATTGATGAGTCTATGCCGCCTGTCATTACACCTTCCAAGGTAAAAACCACTCGGCTTACGTACGAACAGGTTGATAGGCTGCTTGACCCTTTTGCCTTGGCAAGTGACGATAATAGCGACGTCGGTGGAGCTGAGGATTTGGAGATCACACTCGATTGCTTGCGCAGATTAGAATGGGCCAGCGAACAAAGGCTTCAATGGCGAAAAGATGGCGGTTCTTTGGAATCAATAGGTCCCTATGAGCTGCCCGACATGCAGGTGAAAGCACGACCTTCTGCCGATGAAGCCGATGGATGGGTAGTGGACATTGTTGCGCGAGAACGATACGCGGCAAGTCGAATCGTAACCGAGCTGATGCTGGCCGCCAACGAAGCCATTGCCATGTGCGGCGAAGCCAATGGAATTCCTATGCCCTATCGGTGTCAGGAGATGGATGAGGTTTCTGACGAGGAAATTGAAGCTACACCAGAAGGCCCCTGTCGTGCTTGGCTGGCAATCCGATCCACCACAAAATCGCAGATATCACCTACTCCGCGTCCCCACGCTGGCCTAGGGTTAGACCTCTACGTCCAAGCTACCTCACCTGTTCGCAGATACGCCGATCTCGCCCTGCACCATCAGCTCAAAGCTCACCTACGGGGAGACGAGCTACCATTTCCGGACGGCATCGAAGGGGAAGATAAGGTGAAACGAGCATCGGCTATTTTACGTTTGGCCCAGGATGGTGGCGAGATATCGCGGCAGCTGGAGCGACCTGCCAATGATTATTGGTTAAGGGAGTTCTTACGAAGACGAGGTGCCAACCCAACAGAAGTTCTGGTGCTGAGCAGCGATCGGTGGAAGAATGACATGTATAAGTTGCTGCTGCCAGAGCTCGGAGCCATTATTACATACGCTTCCAATCGAGACCTTGCTGTTGGGTCCCAAATAGACATGCCTTCAAGTGCTCTGGCTGAGTTTGTCTAATTATCTAAGCCACACATTGAACATCACGTCGTCTTAGTGTGATTATTACATACAACCACTATTACTACAGAAGAGGCGTTAGAGCCGACCCCAGAGGCGCCAATACTTCAGGTTTTGCCCACTCGAAGAACCCACAGCCAGCAGTCTTCTCTGGATTATTATTATGATTAGATCCCCGCTTATCTCCCCTCGAACACGACAAAAACCACCGTCCGCCACTCCTCTCTGTTTTGGACACTCGCAATATCGCCTTTCTCCGACATCTACAGGACGGGAACCTACCGTCAGCCCACTCAAAGTATTGACACTGTCGAACTTTGCAGATGCGGAATATTCTTGACAAGTTAGGCGAATCAGACTTGCGCACTCTCCGTAGGAGGCAGCCCCCGTGTTGCGGACAAGCAATTGTAAAAGACGGGATGGGAGGGACCATAGCTTGCTGCGTTTCGTTGTGATTGGGCCCCGCATTGGAACCACCCATTTCACCACAAGGCTGGCATAACCGACACCAAAACGTCGTCCGACTCATGTACGCATGATTGGGCCCATTCATCTTGGTTCCGCCTCCGCCCATTTTTTGCATCGAGACGGAAAGAGTATTACATGTGCCACACGTAGTTCTATTGTACACCATTTTGGTCGGAGCTCGTCCCTGTTCGAGCCATCCCATGCTGTATTTGCGGCAATGCAGCACCACCCGTCGAAGTTCGGCATCGGAAAGCGTCGCTACGGTCCGTCTTGGATCCACCTTTGCCCTGTGGAATCCTTCCACCTTGATGATATTCCCTACTCCTGGATATAAATCTTGATTCAGCACCGCATCGCATATCATTAGCGATGCGTTGGCCACACCGGCATCCCGTAGGACCGTGAATACCTGCCTTGCATCGAACGAAGAGCTGCACGCATCTCGGCATGCCAATCGAGCCAGCTTGGACCTTGCGGCCGTGGCCGATACAATGCCGCTGACGGTAGATTCTCGTGCCTCGAGTGTGATCCGTTCGGACTCATTGTTTGATGCATCGCTGGACGCCGCAGATGCTGCTGCTGATGCGACGGGGGCGTAAAAGTTGGTGATTGTGTTTTCGGTATCTACGGCAGCTCTCCTGGGCTTGATCAACGTAATGCGAATTGTAGCCTCCTTCTCCTGTTTCCACGGCGGGACGCTGATGGATTTGGCACAATACAAGCACCCGTTCATTCCAAAGTGCAGCCGTACAGCCACCTCCTCGGTGTTTTTGAGAAAGATGAGAAAGAGCTCCTTGCCGACCGAAAAGGCGTCGCAAAGAATGCAACCATTCAGATGTTCGTTGAGAGCAGTGGACTTGGACACATCACATGTGGACGGCAAGGCCACGACCTCGACGGCGCACCCGACGGCAGCCTGGGCCTTCCGTCCGTTGCGCGTTGCACCCGGTCCTGCGACCATGATAAGTACCCGATCAAGTGCCAGAGTAGGCGGTCTGGTTAACGGTTCGCCATTGTTCCATGTTAGAATGGCCGTTTCTTGACTTGGCATGGAGGCCGTTGCTGTGTTGCTGTACGGGCCGTAGCAAAACGAAGCAAGGTTGTCCCGATCTTCCCTTGGTCCCGTTTTAAATGTTGCCAACTGCCATTTTCAGCCCGAACAGTAGGGGCGCAAAGATGAGGGTCGGCCGCTTCAGCAAAGCAGCAACATGAGGCAGCAGCTCCCGTATCTACCGTCGCAAAGCCGCTCCAGGACGCAGTCGGAGACCTCGATCCATAACTTGGACGACGCTCCACCGCCCGGCACATCCGGCGCCCCTTCGGCGGCGGCCGCCTCCCTCTTTTCTCGCGGCTCCATCGTCGGGCGGGGGGGGACGGCCGTCGTCAGCAGCGCGCCGCATCACGCGCCGCCGTCGCCGTCGGTGCACAGGGACGTGTTCCACGACGCGGTCACGTCGCCGCCGCCGTCGTCGACCCGATCGCTGGATGCGAACAGCGGCAGAGCATCCCGCGGCGGCGCCGCCAGTCTGCTGTTCGGAGCGCCCCCACCGCCGTCGCTCAGCCTCAGCCCCGCCCCCTCGTCGCCGTCGTCGCCGTCGTCGAGGCCATCACCGCCCCAACGCGCCAGGTCGGGTAGCAACATACCAATTTCGACGCAAAATTCTCGGGGACGATCCGGCACATGGGACGCCAATGTAGAGAGAAGCAGTGGCGCAGGCCCAGGCGCAGGCGCAGGCGGAGACGGAAAAACTGCTACTAGCGGTCGCTCGATCAGTGCCAGATCATTTGACGAAAGTGATATGGGCGGCACATCCTCAGCAAATTCGATGCGACGAAAATACCGCCAACAGCAGCAGGAGGAGAGGCCGTCGCCCTCCATATCCTCGTTCGGAACTGGAGCCGAACCAGAAAGAGATGCCCAGATCGCGGCCGCCTGGTTGTCGGGAAGCGCCACTGCCATTTCGCCCATGTCGTCTCTCACCACCAGCGGGGTTGGAGGATCCGGCGTCAGTATATTTGGACTTCCCAGCGGGAGGATGCCCTCGTATCGCCAGTCGGGGGGCAACACGGCGGAGCACATCAGCAGCAGCATTGAAGGTGGCTTGGAGGACTCATATCCACTCGTCCACTCGTCAAGTCAGCCAACGTACGACGATTCCATGCCCTACGACGCTGACGATGGTCTCGGGGACTACGACGAGGAGGAGGAATTAGCACCACCGTCCTACTATCATCAGCAGGGTGGTGGTGGGCTATCGGCATCAGTGGTCCCACATTTGCCTTCAACGATCGACGAGGAGACCAAGGAAGAGATCCTGTCGGACCAAGAAGATGAGTCTGGCAAGATTAAGGATTGGTTGAGCGGCATCAAGAGACCTCGGAGTGAAGGGACAGGGTCTGCGTCCGGTTCCAGTGAGGAAATTATCGCCGAAAATAAGATAGCCGGAGGAGCAGATGGCGATGCAGATGGATCCAGGTCGCAACAACCGCACAAGTCTCTGGTTCGGTGGCTATCGGAGAGCTCGGAGATATCGGCAAACTCCGACGATGAGGACTATTATATAAATGAAGAAGAGGGCGACGAAGATGAAGATTCAAGTGATGATAACAATGGCGATTCATCCAGAAGAAGAGATAGTACGCGGCGGCAAAGACAGGGTAGAAGCGGCGAGCGGAAGGGCATGCCCAAGCGACCGCTCTCTTCCTCGAAACTACCTCCCTCGCCGTCGGCGGCATCCATGGCATCCTCATTCCCAGCGGAACGACGACCAGTCCGATTATGTGGCGTCACCCTACCCCTCTTACTCACCACATGCCCCCCTCGTATCGAGAAGCCCAGCTGGAATCGAGTATCGTCGTATGTCGTTCGACATGCTCCATGTTTTTGGTGCGGGGCTCGACTGGAAACATCGGCAACGGACCGTGCTGTGCTGGGACGACTGAACGTCTTGTGTGCCATATTTGCAATTGTTCAGGGAGGGTCGGGCCTTTTCTTATTCATAGTGCAAATGTTAGGGGGCGGATCGCCAGAAGAGGACCAATTGGAACGTCAATCACTCACGCCAAATCTCTGGAGCTTGAATGGCATGGTGTTTTTTCTCGGGCTTGTTGGCATCATCATCTTCTTTACCGAAATTTTGACCCTCCGCGTCATCCGAGAGGTCAATCTGGTGGGCTGTGTACGTTACATGTGGAGTCTGTACTGGTTGGTTCCAATCGAGATCCTCCTCGTTGTGAGCCTCTTTGATTACCACAGAGTTACGGACGTTTGGATCCGTCATTGGTGGCTTACGCCTTCCTTTGACTGGTTCCGACAGCAGTTTTGTTTGGAGGGCACCGCCAACGCGGAGTGTGCCGTACCGATTGAAGGGGGTGCTGAATTTGATACCGAAGACGAGTGGTGCTTGGCCTATTACAACGCAACCAACTGCTCTCAGATCAAATACGAAGCTCAGCAGGAAATGGCGGCCATTTCATACGTCTTTCTGACCGCGAATGCAATATGGGGCCTGTTGCTCGTATGTTTGCTTTGCCTAGCTCTCCGGATGCTGGAGGGAATCATCACTGCGCCGATTGTACAGAGTTCCAAGCAAGCGAACGTTCCCTTATGGCTCTCTCTTCCCTGTTTGGGTTGTCTCGCCGGTGGCGCAACACTATTGTTTTCACCGTCGTCTGCAGTTGGCAATGAAATGGGGAGCGAGGTGTTCTGGGTCGGCGTTGCTTACTTCGCCTCGGGCGGTTCCTTCTTGTTTGCTGTGTTGCTCGGTTGGTTCATCTCCACTTACTCGGTGTTGAATTCTCGAGACAAGCTGCACAAACAGATTGCCGTCTCTTTATTCATTGCCACGATGGTCCTAACAATTTTCATCCTGATGGTGGTGTTTGCAGCGAGCCTGGTGTTTTCGGTCGATCTTGTTGATTATGGAATTTCGGATGAAGAGCGAGGTAGCATCGCGTGCTATGTCGACACGGCAAACTCCTGCACCAACTGCTACCCAAATGACGAAGGATGGGATCCAACCGAGCCACAATGCCCGGAATGGACCCTTGACGATGTCGTCAAGGTCCTGCAGACGCAGCTGAAACAGTCAGCCACCCTCGCTGCCATCTTTCTGATTTATGCATTCAGTGCCCTGCGATTCGGTTTTGTTCTAAGATCTCACGTGTCGAGGTATCAGATTGAGTATGTTTGATGATACACACGTAGGAATTCCTAGACATTCCATCCCATACGTTTCTAGATCTACTAATGCTAAAATCACGCGTGTAGATCTAGAGTGTAAGCGGCCGCGCCGATGCCGGATGAAGGCCGATCGATCGATGATATATTCTTTGTCGTCATCATGATACATGACGGAAACATTGCATCTGCGCGGCATCTTGTCATTTTTTGCCACTTCAACTTCCGCCAAGATGCGGCTCTCTTGGGCGGTCGCAGCTGCATCGGCGGTACTGCTTAGTGCCGCCGCCGCATCTGCGTTTGTCTCGCCAGCGCCACACGCCAACAACAAGTCTCCTACCGCTCTCCATTTGGCTGACATCCCGTTGCCCTTCTTTGCCGCGGTGTCGGAAAGTAGCAAATCTCCTACCGGTGACGCCAGCAGTACCTCGGCCACCATCACCACACGGTTGCCCCTCGGTACGTTGTTCGACGGTCGCGATTACATCTTCAATGCCGCAACAAATGTTCGAGGGTATGAGTGGGATACCAAGCTGGTCGAGGAGCTGTTCTTCGATCTTGCAGATTTTGCCATCAGCGGATACGAAAGCCCCAACAAACACAGAGGCGACTTCGAGCTGTCCCAGGTCGTCCTAGTGCCCACCGGCGATTGGGACAGAGCGACCTACGGTCTCGGCGCGCGATACGACGTTCAGGATGGACAGCAGCGGCTGGTGACACTGTGCCTCCTGTTCGCAGCGATGAGAGAATCATTTCGTGGTTCCGAGGATGCCGCCTGTGTTGAAACGATCGAAGAGCTCACATCGATGCTAAACCCACCGAAGGTCCGAAAGGCGCCCGTTGTGAGAATTGAGTTGAGAAAACGTGAAAATGAAATGCTACAAAAGATTCTAGCTCCCGACCTAGTTGACAATGAACTCAACATCCCAACACCGGAATCAGAAGAATGGAATGAGCTCAGCCCGACAAACCTTAGGATTTTGTCCAACTACAATACTCTGGCTGAAAGGGTTTCGGAGTTGTCTGTTAAAGACCGACTTGAATTCCTCGATTATGTAATTGAACATGTGTATCTCCTATGCTGCGTTCCCGAAACAGCAACGATCGCCCGAAACATTGTCATGGGCCAAGGCAAAGGAATGAACACAGAAGCAATTGATGATTTCAAGGGCCTGGTGTGCTTTCGATATACGTCTGATGAGAAAGACATGTATGAGACGTTTGATCAATGGGATAAGCTAGCGTCAACTCCCGACGCCGAGCTGGGATCGGTAGGGCGCAACACAGTTGCTGCGGCATGCGTACTTCGCGCCACAGCTGCCCTACAAACCAAGATCCGCAAAAACGACGAGGCCCTTTCCCTCGAGAATTGGCTTCGGAAGGATCTCATCGAAAATGGATACGAAGGAAAAGAGTTTTACAAGAACAACGTCCAACCAGCCTCTCGCGCTTTAGATATTTATCGAGATGGAAGCTTCGATTCATTTCAATTTGTGGTCAATAGTGGCAAAGAGGATGCCGAGCTGATCAAAACTATCAAGATGCGTCTATCATTTCTGAGAGGTCTGACATCAGGGGTCAGCGCGACGAAAGAAGCTCAAATTGTTATTCTCGATTTGCTCCTGAGGGCAGAGGGAGATGGTACAAAGGCACTCGCTTTGGACGAGTTAGATATGTGTTTAAATAGTATCGAGGCCCTTGCCATTTGGATGGCCATTTCGCGCCCCTCCCCAATGATTCGCAACAAGCGCGTATTTGATATTTTGGAGATCATCGACAGTGGGGTTCTGCTGGATGACATGTCTGACCATGTCGTTTCAGACACGGAAAAGGTTCAGCTGAAGAAAGACCTTTCTCACTTTGCTTTTGGTGCCTCTCCAGCCGGTAAGAAGCTTGCCATCACTTTGCTGCAGAGGCTTAACATGCATCTCCTTGCGGGAGATGGTAAGCAAGCCGACGAAATGCTTTCGCATAATCATGTGGAGCATGTCCTTCCGACGAATACTTATCGTAAGTATTGGATGGAGCAATGGCCCGACGAGGAATCGAAGACAATGTGGACCCATCTCCTTGGCAATTTGGCTCTCATGTCTCGCAAGTCCACCGCAAAAGAGTCCAACAATGTGTTTGGTGAAAAGAAGGAGCGCTACAAGAAAGAAACTGCGCCGCTCACCAACCACATCGGATCACAAATCGACGTTTGGAACAAGTTTGCTCTGGCTGAGAACCACCAAAAGATCGTTGACTTAATTGGTGATACATGGGGCGTTTAAGATTCGGCATTCCTCGCCTGCAAGCTACGTAGATCCATCCATAACAATATATATTTCCATTCAAATATCTTAAATTTTTATCTCCGATGCCTATCCTTTGCGGCATAGTAGTCTTTTCTTACCTTTTCCTTCAAGCTTCGCATGCATAATATACCTAGAGCGAAGTATAATACACCAATGAGCACCATACCCCAGCTCGCGAGTTGGATGAAGATGGAGATGAGATCACTTCCAAGGATATTGTTGGTTGACGAGTCAGACACAAGGACAGCGAAGGCCTCTTCCATGCCAACTAAACCGAGAAAACTGTAGATCCAACCCCGCATGAGCCAGTTGTTCGTCGGCAGATTCCGCATGATCCGAGGCGGCCAATCAAGCTCCACGAAAATGAAGATGAGGCAGAAGATGAGAATGTACAAGCGGAGGGAAAATTGGAGCGGGGGAAGGTGCTTCTTCAATAGCAGGATGATTTGTGATGCTGACATGAAGGCCAAGACAATGGCGGACAATGTCGTAATGCCAGCGAAGAACATGAAGCATCCCTTGGTGAATCCACCAACGTCTTCTTTCGACGCGTAGGGGCTCTGCGTAGGTGTCATCTCTGCCGATTCACCATCATCATCGTCATCATCATGACGAGCTAATGCCGACGACTTGTTGTCATTATTATTGTCGGCACCGGTCTCGATATCCTCATCGCCTGGCTGCGCGATGAGGGGAGTTTGTTCATCAGGACTGCCGGTGCTATCGGGTTTTGCGCCAATGGCAGAGCTCATTTTGGGTTCGTTAGGAATTCTGATCACAGTACCCTGCCTGCAGTTAGTTGTCTCGGTCTCGGACGGTCTCCGCATCCGGCACATAGGTCTACCAAAAATGATACATAATAAAATTGTGTTTTTAAAAGGACTATGATCAACATGTCTCGTCAAACCATTTTTGTCCATTTTCTGATTTCTCATGTGCTTTCACCTTACCTAACGAGCCGGCCGCGCTCTTCTGCATCGCCAATAAAGTCAACTGCCCACAGCTACAGTACGTCGTAGCCTATGTTATTGCCCCATCCACCTACGTAGTTCCTACTACTACTAGTACACCCAACACTCCGCCCACAACCTGTCTCTCAGGAGGAGTGAATGGCTGAATCGACGTGACGGGGACTACTAAGTATTTCCTAACCAATTCACTTCAATGGCCATCGTTAGTACATGTAGCCCGCGATCTCAGGATCTTGCCCTCGAGCCCTCCTCAGATCGCAACAATCATAGTCCGACGGCCGTCGCCGCCACGATGAGCGTTAGTTCCATCGGGGCCGACGGCAACGAAATGAAATCTGATACAGCAGCCTCTGTGGTCAGTAATAGTGATAACAGTGGTGACAAGGACATGGCCGATCACAAAACCAAAAATGCGGATGGCCAGATCAGCACAAATGGTGGAGTGGAGACCGTCCTCAACTACACGGTCACCGGCGACAGCACCAACTCCGATGACCACTCAAATGATGAAACAGCGTTGAAAATATGCGATACTGGCAAAGATTTGCAGATGGGCACTACGCTCCTCTGCTGCATGCACGATTCTCGATTCTCTGACACCGTCGCTGCTCCGGTCACTTCTTATCAAAGTGCATATGGCATCACGAACGAAGCCGAAAACGAGATCGAAGTCGAGGCATTGGAGTCAACGTCGTGGACAGAAAGCACCCGCCAGCGCTTCGAAATGGGCATCGAGTCGCTCCTCTCATCCGTATCTACAACTACCGGGCAGGGCGACGAGGAAAGATACCGCTCCATGGTCCAGGCCGGGCTGTCCAATCTCGAAGAGAAGTACGAAGCCTCTACCGAAGGACGAGCAGCTTACAACAATGTCAATAATAAAGTCCAGGAGGTGTCAACGGACAAGTCACAGCAAGTCCAGGACGGTAACGACGACGACGAGGGCGATAAAGCAATTGCTATTAGCCCCAACCCTCTCACTCTGGCCCGCCGGAACTTCTCTCCCTTGGAACGGTCGGAACGCCTCCGCCATATGAGAAGGGAGATGTCTCTATCGGACCGAGATGAATCGTCGAACGGTGCTGCCTCCAGAGGTATGACACCTATTGAAACGTCGAGGACGAGTTCTGCACCGATCCAAGGAAGTCGACAGAGGAAGAAGATCTCCCAATCATTTGATGACGAGCATCTTCGCAGTCAGAAACAGAAGCGCACGTCGGAACTTAATTCCACGAAACAATCTCGGCTTCCCAAGTTCAGATCAGCTTCATTGCCAGGAGAGGGCTACATCGGCGGCGGCACTGGCAGTAGTCGCCCCTTCGCCTCTTCGTCTTCCGAGAAAGGAAGCTTGCTGGCGCAATACTTTCAGCATGCCTGTATGTGTGGCGACGGGGGCCGCTTGGACCCGGTCGATGAAGAAAATGATATTCTTGTTTCTTCCTCATTCATTGTAGGCGCGCAACTCGCCGGCTGCGACAGTACCAATAATGAGCTGCTGCACGGCTATGATTCCGACCCTGAATTATTCCATGCAGCATCCTCGAGTAGCTCGATTGGAATCACAAAAAGAGATTCCAAGAGGATAATCTCGAAGCAAGGAGAACGTTGCAACACCGCAACCGTGCAGGCGACACGTTCACTCGATTTGGAAGACGATAAGGCCACGTCGAGGCTGATCGATGAACTCGTACATGACACAATGAACCTTATTCTGCACCCGGATGTTTCGGACTTGGCAGCAAAAAGCAGCAGCGCACCCAGCAGTCAGCGTGTCTGGGTAGAGCTCGGAAGTCGCGTCCAGGGCCAGATCATTCAGCCAAAGCTGGTTTGGCGAACCGCTCGCCAAAAGACTAGAGGCAAAAAGGGTTGTGCGTCCAACGCCGATGAACCGACGACAAGCATCGATATTCTTGATATTTCTCGAGTAAGAGAACTATCGGGTGCCGAGCGTCAGGATTTCCCCCTTGCCAATAGAAGAACGTCCTTTGTGATCGCTACGTCGGATCACTTGACGTACATTTTTGAGGCGAAGAATACAGAGGAGAAGGATCGAATCACTCTGGGATTGAAACTTCTCGTTGCTCGTCTTGCCTCCCTCATTATCGTTGGTGACCAGAGGCTCTTTGCAGACTTCTTTTATCATGATTCGGCTGCCGACTTTCATCGGGCATTTGCATGAGATTCGCAAAGTTCGCAAGGGATTATCCCCCCCTAAATATCAATTATACTAATCAAAGAATAAAGACGTGGCCAAACCATAACATATATTCTACACGTATAGTGCTGTAGCTACATGTAGGATTGTAGGTGTACTCGAGAATCGCCATCTCAAAAATTCAAAATTCACAAAAAAAAAGAAGACCAGAGCTAGCTAGATCTACTAGGCTCCTCAATCTCCTCGGGCAAGGCGCATTTCAGGAACTGCACTGGCCTGTTTGAAAGATCGTCTTCATTACCATCTCTTGAACGAAGCCATGGGAATAATTTGGCACCTCGAACGGTAGTTCTCATGGCCGGATCCCAATGGGTTAAGGAATGTATGAGTTGTCCGGCCTCCGGTGGGAGTTCCTCCGCGGAACGATACCTCTTTTCCCTCCCTGTTTCCTTACCGGTCAACTGCTTCAAGGCCTTGCTCACCAGTTTCGACATCTTGGCAATAGGGGTCTTTTGCACCGAAATAAACTCATCAACCGCAATATGTGGCGGAACGCCGGTCAGCATATATCTGCATGTGGCACCGAGCGAAAAGGCATCCGCCACCATGCCATAATCACTGACACATTCCGCCAGCGGCCTGTCAGAATCCGTCTCTCTCCTACTCGACTGTCTACCGGAATTGTGCCCGCGGTTGTTTGTAAACTTTCTTACTCCTCTCGTGATCTCAGGCGCAGCATAACTGCGTTGTCCAAGAGCACTTAGGTCGCGAACGATTTGACGACTCATCGAGCGATCGAGAGCAGATGTTCGTCCTCGCTTCGTCTCTTTGCCATGCTGTGACCCGTCATCAATGGGCGCCTCTAACAATGCCAGCACTGCTGGATTCAATGGCTTGTTATCACCACTTTCATTTTCTAAGGGAAGGTCTGGAGCGACATTCTGGACGACCTTGCACAGGCCAAGATCGGTACTTACCTCGCTAGGCTTCAGTGCCCTAGCAAAACCGAAATCAATGAGAGTAATATTGTACCTCTTTTCCTTCACCGCCTGCTCACCATCCAAACCATCTGAATAGCACTCATCTGACGTTGGCTTGGCACCGCTAATGATGATATTGTCTGGCTTAATGTCGCGATGAATCACGGCCCTACTATGCAGAAATGCAACGGTGTCCACAAGCTGAATGGCAATCTCTCTGGCCATCGGCAGACCGAGCGCTCCGCCCTTCTTCAGCATGAGTTCAAGCGTCGGGCCTCTTGCTAACGAAAGTGCAATGCATCGTGGCACCGGGTCCGAGGAGTCATCACCATTTTTCGTTTCATCGTCGTAGAAAACATCGACGATTCGAATTATGTGAGGATGTTTCAACTCGGAAAGAATCTGCACTTCTCGCCGAGCATAACCAGCCTCTGATCGGGTTGTGGATGCGGATGCACCCCGGCCCACGAGTTTCAATGCAACTGTTGTGTCAACACTTGTCTTGGGCTCTCCTTCCGTCACACCCCTCTTGCTCTTTGCAAGATACACCGAACCAAATCCGCCTTTGCCCAGCGGCCGAATTGGCTCATACGCCTTTAGCGCAGCGGCCGGCCAGGGTGATGGGTTGCTGCTTGGCATCGATCTGCTTCCTCCTTTTATGCGGCGGCCAGCGATGCCGGCGATGGACGGACCTAACGTACTCGTACGTACATACAATAAGCGATAAGTACGATTACATGTAGTACGTACTCGTCTCACTATTTTAGGAGTTGCATTGCTACCGACCGGTGGTTTTCTCCGCCGACCTCCATTTTGCCAGCCAATCCACTTTGTATCCATTGATTATTCTTTTCAGCTCATCATCTCGATCGAATTGGTGGGCTACGGAACTTATACTTCCATCCCAGTTTAAGATGGTTCCTTCTTTCAATAGACCTCGCTCTCTCAATGGTTTATCTCTCAGAAGCCCAAGATTATTGATGATTCCCTTGCCCTGCTCCCAAAGCTTGACGCTTCGGATGCCCTTCACACCTTCCAGCCCACGAGAATAATGCAAGTAGTTGTGGAACCCTTGGTCACAACCCTTGACCTTGCAGCGCGTTTCATCGAACTGGACCACCATTGCTCTGAGGTATGCTTCGATCGCAACCTGCTCTCCCATCGTAGAGCCCGAGCAAACCACCGGCTTATCGAAAAATGGAGTCACATTCTCCACGCCATACGCCGTCTTAAGCCACCGAGAGTTGAACTGGCTCTGTCCAATGGTCGTAGCTTCGGAATTTTCCTCAAAAAAGTAAAGCTGCCCATCTTCGGCCTGCCCCTCCTCCTCTCTTGGCAGGTCTTTGAACGGATCGGTTTGGAATACTGCATCGCGAGAATCAATCAGCATAAGCCAACTATTTGCGTGGTAGGCCAAACTCCATGCCCAGTACAACTCATATCGCGCCGTTGCCACTGGCCGTGCCTCCCGAGGATCCTCGGCCGGTCTCGGTTTGGCATCGGGGGAATCAGCATCTGATGTTCCGTACATGCCGCTGAACTGACACATACGCATGCCCTCCTTGGGACCAGACGCAAGCTTCCCCGAGCCAGTGTAGCACTTCCAGTCGACGGTGTACACAACCAAATTTGGCTGAGCGCGCAGATACTTTTCTACACCCGGCTTGAGCTTGTCCAGAGACGATACGCTAAGTACGATGTCGCCCACGAAGCCCGTCGCCTTGAGAGATTCCATAAAGGCCAGATATATCTTGATGTCGTATCCCTCGGCAAAGGCAAAAACTGCATCCTCATCTGGTCGATGCTTGCCAAATGTCGGCTCGAGCATAACAACGGCATCGCCTCCCACCATGGCGGCTGGCGATGGGTATTCTTTGCGCGGTTCTGCGCCATCCTTTGCAGTAGCAGCTTCTGCATTATCTTGAACAATCACCGTCTTCATGGCCACCACCTTGTTCATCGCCTCTTGGACCCGTTCTTTCTCCCCCTCAACGTGGTCTTTCACCTTGGCCCAAAACTTGTCATCCTCATCCTTCAATTCCGCTTTGCGCTGTTCTACCTTCCTTGTCCATTCGTCTTCGTTCTCCTTGGACGTCCAGACGGGTATGTCACCACCCAGCCACTGCGTCAGTGTCATGACACCCCGATCCATACCCTTTGCCTGCCGTTCTTTTAGTTTGCGCAGTTCGATCTTTAGCTTCTTCTCGCCATCGACAAAGGCGGAGGGTTGAGCAAGCATTGCCGCCGCAGCTGCCCCGGTCGTTCGTGCCTCAGCGTCGCCACCATCACCATTAGTGCCATCATTGCTGTCTTCCCCCAATGCAGCTGCATCCGCCACATCGGCTGCATCGGCCACCATTCCAGAATCTTCGGGATGCGTATCCTCGGCGTCTTTGTGCGGTTCCGGTGGCAGACGCTGCTGTTCGGGTGGTTCGCCGTCGTTGTGGTCGTGAAAGTTTCGTGCGGTGTATTTGTTCATCGTATCTTCAGTTGTTGACGAACCTCGCTGTCCTATTGGTTGTCGATTTGCCGCACCCGCAGTGCCTACATCTGGTGGTGACACAACGGTAACTACTGCCGATCGACGGAGATGACCCCTCTCATCGCGCATACTCCCCACAACGAAAAGTATCACGACGAGGCCGCACAGCACATAACAGAACCAACCCGACGCTGCTGCACCCGATGGCGATCGGTAGACGTTACTGGCGCCACCATTGCCGACCCCGGGAACAGCCGCACGACGTCGGTGGGGATGTAGCTTGTCGTCGCCAACCTTTTTGTGCTGAGCCGAAGAAGGCAGGGGACGAGCGGCGCCGCCTCCTTGGGATGCTGATGTCTGCGCCTCATGTTTTCGTCGGAGCATTTGTGCGAATTTTCAGCGGCTTGTTTTGTGATAAGCGCATGCGCAGAGAGCACGCAACGGAGAGAGGAATGTATCCAACTGAAAACAAGCTGTGAAGGCTCCGCGCAATCTCTGTATGTATGTACCGATAGTTTGAGTTCCTCGCGCTAGCTAGCGGGTACTAGTAGCTCTAACAACATAAGATACGCATTGAATAATGATCGCATTGAACCAAGCGCAAGCAAGGCGGAAGGGCTGACACGTCATTCTTCGCTGGCTTGCACCCCACCCCATCCACCGTGCCGTCCATACTACGTAGCTAATATATATAGGGCCGTCCACTCTCTATCGCCCGCCCTGTCGCTACGGTTTCACCGCCAGCCACAACATTGCTGATATCCCTAGCTACTAAAAGCATGAGCAATTGATGTTGCCTCTATCTCCTGTTGCCAGCAGTCCGATAGCTTCATTTTCACATATCCATTGCAATCGTCATCATCGGTATCAGTCTCATCGGCAACTGCCTGCTCATCTCCATCCCATGATGATGACTGCCGGTGGCGAAACTTTGCTGTCTCGGCCTCCTCAAGGGGCTCTTTCTCGCCTCCTGCCTTCCGTCCTGTTGTCAATCCAACTGCCGCCGATCCCACTCCTGTGTCTTTACTCTGCAATACTCCTCCTCGTATCAGCCGCAACGTGGCTGTATTTGCGCCTCTATCATCCAATACTTCATCCCTACCCATGGAAGCTGGCATCGTCTCCCTCACAGAGGAAAGCCGATAAGAAGCGCAAGGTAGTTCTGGCTGGATCCTACAACCCGCCACATCGTGGCCACGTGGCCATGCTTTCCTACCTCTCCCAGCGATACGGCGAGGTCATTGCCGTGGTGGGGATGAATCCAGCCAAGAAGTACGCCGTGACTCCTCAGCAGCGGGCCGAGTTCATCCAACAAATGATCGACGCCGAAGACGACATCAAGGCCAATGTCCGCGTCGAGGTGGTGGGGGGATACATATGGCGCTTCGCCTTCCGAGAGGGCGTGTCGATCATGTTCCGTGGCATCCGAAGCTGGGCCAAGGATGGCGACGAGGAGCGATACCTCCACTTTCTCAATACCTGGGGACCGATGGTGTTTGGGCCACTGCGGTGGCCGTTGCCGACGCACTTTCTGGAGGGCAAGCCGGAGTACAATCACATATCGAGCACTTTGATTCGAAACATATGTTTGGAAGCCAATAAGAAAGGCACGAAGGCGGACTTATCTGCCCTGGTTCCAGAGGAAGTAGCTGACGGCGTTGCGAAGGCATATTGCTAGCTAGCTACGTAAATAAATATAAATTGATTTACCGATCGTAACTATTTGTTAGCATACTGAAAAGAGGCGTGTACGCGCGAGCTTACACTCTGGCCTTGTTGTGCTGCTTGTAGTCCGGCAAATAAGGGGCAGCCGTGGTGAACATCTCGGTGAAGAAGTTGTACGGAAGGAAGAAGGTTCCCATGCGCGTACCCCAGGCCATGCTTCCCAAATCACGAAGGGCACAGACACCAACGCTCCTGAAGATGTCGTTGGGAAGCTTTTGGGGCGGAACGGCGCTCTTCTGCGCGGCCTCCATCAGCTCGATCTTATGATCGACATTGTCGTAAAAGTTACTGGCCACCGGCGAGGGGTGGACGGCACAAACGTCAATGCCGAGATTCTGGACCTCGATGTGCAGACTGCAGGCGAACTGCGACACAAATGCCTTGGTCGATGCGTACATGGCAGCGAACGGGGTGGGGATAAATCCCGCCACAGACGACGTGAACACGATGCAGCCCTTCAATTTCTTCTCCACCAGAATCTTGACAAAGTGATGCGTAACATTGACCGACGCCGTCGCATTGCACTCGACATTGGCCAAAAGCTTGCCGATGGGGGCCTGGTCCAGAAATCCGGTGACGATGAAGCCAGCGTTGTTGAAGACGAGCTGCACGTCAATGTCCTTGGTCTTGGCCTTGATGGCCTTCATGTAGTCCACACCCGGGCTGAAGGTAACACCGACGGGACGGAACTCCAAATCGGGATACTCGGCCTGCAATTCCTTGACGGTGGTCTTGAGGAAGTCGTCGTCGAGAGAAACCACCACGACGTTGAGTCCCTGCGAGGCCAGCTTGAAGCACAGGGCCTTGCCGATGCCGCTGCCGCCGCCCGTGACCAGCGCCCACTGCGCATCGTACTTCTTCTTGAGGTCAGGTACGGGACGGAAGGCCATGAACAGCTGGGGGATGAGGTAGGCAATGAACCAGAAGGTGGCCGGGATGGCCATCAGAGCTATCGCGTACACAGCGTACGGGGAGAGAATCACAGGGAACGCGCCAGGTTCCGGCATGATGCATTCTGGCACCGCCTTAGCGGATGTAAACAAGCCCATGGTTGATGAAAAGCAATGCGATGAATAATGAATGCAATGAGCAATGCGATGCGCGATGCGATGGATGCAAACGCAATGACGCGACGACGCTTGAAGTTTCTTTTTCACGTCAGATTGTCAGATTCCGTTTTCCGTTGGACATCGACAGTCGCCGCTCACCTCAAGCCTCAAGATTTATTACGGCCCCCGCCCCCCGCGCCGTGAGTCAAAGAGTCAAATAGCCATGAAGACATCAAGGCCACTGCGCAGTAATCTTGGCCCTCTGGACATGCATAATTGGGAATTCCTACACCGAAGGGAGCTCAGTTTGCCGAATATTATTCTTCCATTCATCACGCTCTTCGGTTCGGCTCATCTCGTTAGAAGTCTCACGAGTGATGTGACGATACAAGTTCGTTGATTTTTTGCAAGCAGAGAAAGGGGAATCTTTCGGGTCAAAATAATTTATGTATGTAGCTACGTAGCTGTTTACTCGTACTTAGCTACGTAGGTAGCTAATAGCTTCGTCGATGTCGATGTCATGTCGCCTTAACATGATTCACTCTTCGTCATCTTTACTTTCATCGTCCTCTCCCCCCTCCTCATCGTCGCCATCGGTTGGCACCGCCTCCACTTCTCCATCTCTATACAACCACGCCCCTTGTCGAATGTGCTTTCCTGCTCTGGCAAAGGTCGAAGTTTCCATGAACGCCGTCTTTTCTCTGGAGTCAACTTGCGTCATCGTTGCAACGAACTTTACCTTTGCAA
>Ga0115006_10000423_pt1 | contig 22738 bp, 16 predicted proteins | sample ArcOceMetagenome_3_FD_88943 | JGI IMG/M metagenome (GOLD analysis project Ga0115006, IMG submission 88943) | Marine eukaryotic phytoplankton communities from Arctic Ocean - Arctic Ocean- Svalbard ARC20M Metagenome | ecosystem: Environmental > Aquatic > Marine > Oceanic | place: Arctic Ocean...
ATTTCGGATGACGGTATCGGCACCTGCATTGAAATCGTTGGATCTGTACAGCACTTCAAGGCTCACAAGTGCAAAGGTATGAGTGGGGACCCCATCCAGCTGCTGGCTGAGCAGTGCAGAAGCTCATTGACGAGTTTCGAGCTTGCGGAGAGCCCGCACGTATCGCAGGATTCAATCGAAGCTATCGTTATGAACTGCGAAAGCCTGATAGACTTCTCTGTCGAGTGGATGGAAACGTGTATGACTAACAAGTTTGTGACCAAAATGTCTGTCCATTGGGGCTTTTTAGCCTCACTTGACATCTCTGAGAATAAGGACATCAAGGATGAGGGGATTCGAAGCATTGCCAACAATTGTCCAAACCTCATCGCGGTAGACTTTTCGGGCTTGTCAAACATCACCGACGCCTCAGTCACTCGTATTGCGCGCTGTTGTCTGCGACTTCGAACCCTTGTCCTTCAGGGCTGCCGCAAGCTTTCAGGTGCATGCTTTTATCAGCGCTTTTATGCATTTTCAAACATCACGTACTTGCATTTTCCCCTCAGGTGTGTACCACTCGTCACCTAATTCTCGAGAGTTGTTGTCAGCCATTCTAATGCGTCGCGCGCACACTGCTCGCACGTCACATTGAAAAACAGGGGACTCAGTGGCTGAGTTCGCGCTGCGGACGCACTGCCTCTGGAATGTCAAGAAAAATGTGTGGTTGCTTCCTGATGGCAAAGTTGTCCTTCCACGGAAGCAACGGGCAATGGTAATTCGCTCCAGCTATTGTTCGCTCGTTCTCCTCTCTTTGTTTCTGTCCCTCTGACTCACTCTTTCAGATGCACGCTTTCACAAAGCGCGTATTCTTCTCCGGTTTTGCTCACTATCTTGAACATGCCCACTCTTGCAAGAGCAGAGTCTCGCACCACCGCTTACTCGGCAAAAACAAAACTCAAGAAGTCTTCTGAAAAAAGAGAAGGAAGAGGATATTATTCCCTGGGCTATTGGCAATTGCGATGCCAAATCCGAGTGGGTAGATATGACGGGCGCAGTCAAGTTGGTATCAGAATTGAGCGAACAAGGCATAGAGGACATTTCGAGAGAATATTGCTACATGATGTTTGATGAGCTTGACGGGGCCAAGAAATGGAAGGTTGACGCTGGTCACCAAGTCCGTATTGAGCGTGCGCGGCGATGGTTCAACAACAAGGTATGACCACACTTGCGCGTGGAAACCAACAAGTCAATGCACATGTACATTCGCACACATACATCATTCATGTACACATGCAATACAGGTTGATACGGAGGTCATTGAAATGGACTTTAGAGCTGAAGCAAAGGACTTGGACGCTATGTTTGAGTTATACGCTCGGACTCCACCGGGAGAACCTGCCGAAGGACACCCAAAATCATTGTCGTTAGAGGAGATGCTGAATTTGCTCAATTTCCTGAACATCTGTCCTGCCTACTTTTCAGCATACAATGTGGCTTCATACATGGAGCACTTTTTGCATAAGCGGAAAGAGGCTGAAGAGAAGGAGACGGGCAACACGGATGTACTGATGGCGCTGGGTTTCAAGGAGCCCAAGCGCTTGCTGCATCACGAATACAGAAAAGTCATGATCAAAATTGCAAAAAATCTGAAAATTGAGGAAGCGAACCTTGGCCGTATTACACGTGCTTGGTTGCATAAGCCGCCGGTTTCGATGCAGTCTCTGATCGCTCGACTTGACCCCAGGGGTGAATTTCATAGTACTCTGTGCAGGTTGATATTTAGATGCGTGCAATTGACGCCTTTTAATTTGTGTGCGTGTGCAGATGTCTGCACGTACATATGTCTGCCATTGCGATTTTGAAGGCGTGACATTTAAGGGCAAATGACAAAATTCTGCATGCGCCTGTGCGCGCACATACAACCTCAAACATGCAGTGAAATACCACGGCACAACTCGCATGATTTGGTGATCCATCTCTCGGTCGGTGCCATCAAACTGGCCAAAGATACCATGGAAGTGCTGTCGCAAAAGGGTATGGAATTTCAGTCGATCCAACTCTTCATATCTACAAGCTGGGGCAAAGATTTCAAGGGCAAGATACTCAAGAACTACACGCGTGAAACATACAAAAAACAGCTGAAAGAAAGCGTATTCAAGCAGGAGTTCTGGCTCTTCAACACGCACGAGGAATTTTTGATTGATATTCCAGTCAGCGCCTTGGTTGGCGATGATGATTGGCGCAGTGGGAATCTCTACATCCAACTTGCCTTCAACTATTTTGATTACAAAAAGGCCAAAAGGTACGACGGTCATCAACAACAAAGAATTGCGACTCTGATCCTGATGATGCCAAAGTACATCGAGACAGATGGGCCAGTCGAATGGCTGCCCTTCGGGCAATTTTTCGGGCAGGCAGACAGAAGAGATGCAGCGGCCATGGCAAACTCGCACAAAATGCCCCCACAGCTTCGAATGCGGTACCTTGTCCTGAGAGAAGGAAAGGCCGATGAGGAGAAACGTAAAGTCAAGGCATTGCATCACTATGAGCTTCATCAATCGGTTGGGGAGGCAGCCTTAGCAGCTGTAAAATCCATCATGCCAGGATACATGGCGAAAAAGATTGACACGCTTGCGGAGGACGTGACCCAACAGGCGGTTGATATCGTGATACTGGACACCTTGAGCGGGTGTATTCGTGAACTCTTTCACGGCCGCGATGTCATGGACGAGCTCAATCTCAGCAGCTGTTTGGTAGATGATGACGGCGTACAGGAGCTTTTGCACTGGTTCCATGGGTTGCACACTTTGAATCTTGCAAACTGTACTCTGGTGCGCCCTTCGACGATAGCAAAGTGGGCCGATCGCCTTCAAAATCTCGTGCATCTCGACCTGAGCTTCACCAAAGAGGAATATCAACCTGAAGCCTACCTTGAATTGGTTCTGTCTTGCCCGCATCTTGAGACGCTCACCGTTTGTGCGAACCTTGGTATGACCGATGCAGCCATCCTTCAGATCCCGGAATATATGCCTTTTCTTTCTAGCCTCAATCTGAGCGGATGCAAGAACATCTCATCAATGGGCTTTACCTTTCTTAGCGAGGCAACGAGCCTGACACGGCTCAAGTTGGGCGGATGCGACAAAGTTTCTGAAAAAGCCTTTCTCCAAATGATCTCTGGCCTCACCAACCTGACAAAGTTGAATGCTTCTGATCTGAGCCTCATGACTGACAAGTGTGTTGACAAGCTCATGACGACGTGTTCCCATATTAATAGCATCAACGTGTGCAACAACATGTTGCTCACATCGGAATCTCTCAGCATCTTTGCGCGTTTTGGTCACGGTCTTCAGAGCCTTCACATTGGCGGAAACAGCAGTTACAACTCTGAAGCGCTAGGACAGCTGATAGTGAATGCCGAGGGTTTGGTGAAATTGAAAATGACAGGATGTGATGGGCTGACGGATGACGCACTCATACAGCTCGCTGAGCACGGCGTAAGGGCCATTAAAGTCAGCTTTCTTGCAATAGAGGTTCTTACAGATTCTTGCAGTACATACAAAAAGTGAGCACGGCTGAACTCTGAGATATTCTGCAGGCCTCGCTGGAGTTCATTGATCTATGCAGTACATCAACGACGACCTCTGCTTTGAAGGAGCTGATTACCCGCTTGCCTGGCGTGAAGATTGTGTGTGACAATATCGAAGATCCTCAAGAAAATCTTTCAATGGTAGGTGCTGGTGGGTAGGGAGCGACAATCGGTGAGGCCAGGCGATAGACAAAGGACCGGGCTTAGAGCAGTAAAATATCAACCTCCACAGGCAGCGTTTGATCTTGTATCCCGTGGGGGGTTAGACATTCGTTAGAGGATCACAGTGAAAATGCGTTGGCGGAATTAGGGCTGCATCAGGGGAATCAAGTATTACTCTCCTGTCGATAGGATACGTTGTGCGCATGATACTGATATCCGACTATCATCAGGTCAAACAGCTTCAAGCCTCCAAATTGAAAACCAATTCCAAGTCCCGCAAGCAGGAGGAGGAACAGCAAAACGGACAAGATTCGAGCGATGATTCAGAAATGGACGAATACCTTTCCCAGCAGGAAGAAGCAAAAAAGGCCGTGGGTCGTAGCTCATAGTTTTATACAAAACGGACAAGATTTGAGCGATAATTCAGAAATGGACGAATACCTTTCCCAGCAGCAGGAAGCAAAAAAGGCCGTGGGTCGTAGCTCATAGTTTTATTATAAGACAAATTGCAATGCTCAGAAGGCCAATAGCAAATTCTGGCCGTACGCGCACGCGATGCAGGCCGTCTGCTCAAGCTGCGCCCTGGACCCCCCATTTTGGACATTGCTTCCTAATGAAGTCTCTCTCGCTCTGCCTGTCTCCCTCTCGCTGTCTCTCTCTGCTCGGTTCGCGTGAACCTTATATCACATATCCAAGACCATTGCAGTACCTCGATACAGCCATTTAGTTGCCCTTTCCATGGATTGGACTTGTGTGCTAAAGAGGAAAGAGTCACCGCGTCTTGCTTGTGCGTATACCTGTGTCACACGGCACCGTGCAAGCAAACATGAGGATATGCAGAGAAGTTATGGTGCAAAAATGAGTTAGACGCGATTTTCATTGTGTATGTATGCGCATCGACAATTACAGGCCATGGATCAAATTTTTGTGGTTTGGCGGGATTGAATGCCAGAGACGTCACCGGCTAGTGTCAAACCCAAGAGGAACAGGGCGCGCACACAAACAAGGAATTACACAGACATGTGTGCACATTTTGCGCGCTATTTATCAGCTGACCGGGCAGTCGAAGATGAAGGGGGGATCTTGTTCCGGGTCGTTGTGGATAGGGAAGGTCACTTTCGCTGGCCGCTCGTGGATGTGGACGATTTTCATATAGACCACGGGAACGGACGGACGGAGATCCTGGAGCACTTGGTCAATTATGCACTGCGTCGATGGCTCCCATGCGGCGCCCTGTTTGTTACAAACATCATCACTGTCTGCCCTGACACTTCAATTCTATCTGCCAATGTGAGACACATTTGAGAAGCAATTCCGCTTTCGCGGTAAACAGATCAACGCATCTATAGCCTAGATGAAATATCAATCTATTCGCACCTCGAGAACTAGACCATGCACAAATAGTCCATCGCGAGGGAGCTCATCGGAGTCAGCCATCATCACTAGTTCAGACTCGGATGGCCAAACTGACACTGTGCCGCATACGTCCAGATCTTCCCACAAACCCGCCAACGGATTGGCTCGAAGAAACATTTGTTTTGCGGCCGTCATGAGCGCCAGAGGGTTGAAGAGACCTGGGAGCCAGATTGAGGGAGGGGCGGCTTTCCCCTCTTTCAGAAGGTCCTTCCACGATTCGAGGAAAGTGGCTCGGTGAAGGAGGTCAATAAACCACTTTGACAACGCATGTGGCGCATCATGTGCCACGGCAAGCCACGAAGCAGGAACCTCATTCGACATGATGGCTTCGAGGAGCCTCTCCATGCGATCTGATATATTACTCTGCCCGTGCAGCGACGCCTTCAGCGCTTGCAGCTCTGGTCTGATGGTGTCAAGCACCAGATTCATGCGCGTACTTTCTTGCAACAAGATGTAACCCAACGGCTCCAGCACGGCACCGAGGTTCTGCACATCATCCCTGATGCTGTCCAGGACGAAATTGATGGGAAGCTGCTCGAGGAGTTCATGTAGAGTATCAGAAGCCGCCGCAACAGATTTACGCCCCGAATCCACTGGCGCACTCGGCTCGAGAACACTGGCAAGGCATTGCATGAACGAATCGGCCTTGGGGAGCGCCACTTGAATAGATGCGTTGTGATGTAGTCCTATTACATTAGCATCCTCTAGATTGTCATGCGCCTCGAAGTACTTGATGTACTCGCCGTATGTCAGTTCATCCTTGTGGCGCACACCTGGCAATAACAAATCAGTCCGTATCTTGGATGCTTGAATGTCACGTTTTAATTGCACCATGTCATGCAAGCTCTGCCGTACGAGGGCCATATCCCTCACATCGTGCACCATATCCCCATAAACGTGTTCTGCAACTTTTGAAATCAGCGAAGATTGCGACAACTTGGGATTCGTCACTGAAATCGCGATGCTCTGGCCTGCTTCCTCGAGCTGATCGAAGGAAAAATCGTACTCGCGCGTCCAACCGCGGCCTAGGAAGGAATTGCGGTGGACGAGACAGGCGTGGCATATGGCCAGTTGAGTGACCTGATTTTCGAGTTTCACAAGGTCTGCAGGGGTTGACACCTGGTGGAGAAAGCGCTCGTTGTCGAATACATCAAGCGATCTGAAGATATTGGCTTGGAAACTCGTAGGGGCTTCATATGTCATGCAGACTGATGACCTGACAAGATTGCTGGGGATGTCAAGATTTGTGCGTTTTGCCGGGCTGTTATACAAAATAAATGCACGGAATTCTCCGTTTATGGGGGTTTTCCTCGTTTCAAGCAATCGGTTTAAAAGTAGGAGCCATTGCGGTCTTGTCTCTGCATCGAACATCACAACCCACCGCCCGACCTTCATTGCATTCTGTAAGTCTGAAGAGACATCGTCGTCTGACACCTTGCCATGCCGTAAATAAACAACTTTGCCACCAAAATTCTTCTTGCGAACGAGCGTCGAGATTCGTCTAGCAGTTTCTTCTGTGCGCGAAGTTGCAAAAAACATCAAAGGAATGTGCGGACGAGAAATTTTGTACATCTCAATAAGCGGTGTTTCGCCAACCTGATCATTGACATAGTCAGGTCCAAGATTCTCTGCTACAAAGCTGCGGAAGCCCTGTTCCACTCGATCGGGACGCACAGCGCGTAGAATCAAGAGGCGTTGAAACGAAGACGCCGTGCGCCCATAGATGCCCGGTAGAGTTGCAGTCTCTGGTGTTGCTTCACAAATCCATCTTTGCCAGCGCTCATGAGAAGATTCCACGTCGTGCGACAGTTTTTGCAATCCTGGCACCTCCTCCAGCGCGCACAGCAGCTGCCAATTTCTCTCGGGCATGAACGGGGCAATTGTTGCAGGTACTTTGCTTACACGTCTTGTGGCGTCCGTCGATGCACCACCTGCAGCCTGGCCGAACTCGATGATTGATTGCAATTCTTTGCGCGTAACGGCACCTGCCTTGAGCATTCTACGCAGGGCAACCACAACAGTGAACAAAAGCTTGTCCTTTGCAAACAGCCCGCGCTGCACAAAGTGACATAACTTGATCGACATGAAGTTTATTAAAGCCTCGCTGTCATTCATTGCTGAGCCTTCGTCTGCATCCTCCGATGAAGCCTGTAGCTGTACGCGTCCGCGATCCAGAAGGCCTTTGGTACCTCCCTTGATAATGGTCGCCATTACCCGAAAGCGCATGAATGGATTTGTACCACCGCCCGCCTTTGTGAAGTCTGGGACATGTATGAAGCCACGGACAGGTTTTTTGCTATCTTTCGCAGTCGCAGACAAAAGCGCTGACCTAAATGCATCGAGCGAGAACTGGTACAGAGGATCGATCTCTGTAAGAGTTTGCGCAATCACGTACAGCTCCACGCTGCGCTTCGCCAAGTTTCGATACGGCTGGCAGATTTTGCTTGCATGCTCAAGTTTCTCCTCCCGATCATTCAATTTTGCCGTCAGTTCTGAGCGCAAGGTTGCCAAACCATCAAGGCTTTCAATCAGCCCTTGGTCTGCCAGGATCGACCCTTGCGTAGCGAGCAGCTTCTCGAGCACTGTAACAGTCTGTTCTTCCATCTTCAGTTCGAGGTGTGCGTGTTCTCGCGCAGTCTCGAAGCGCATGTCTTCAATTACAGGCTGGCGCTGCTGAGTAATGACGGGCAGGAATACATCCTCAAGGCCCTGCACTGACGTCATGCAGTCAATCAGCGTGCATTCGGCTTGAACAACTGAGCTGATGTTCGGACTTGTCGCGTGTGTGACAAGATATAGGCGAAAGCGCGGATGGTGCTCGATCTCCTTGCCGGCGAGGCTGATCATCAAGCTGTTAGAATGCTCGTAGACTTTTTTGGCCATCACTTCACACAAGACAAGCGGCAAAGATTTTTCCGCACCATCAACCACAAGCGTCCATCCGGACTCGATAGCTGTTATCAGCCTCTGTTTCAAAGACTCCGATTCCACCGAAACATGCTGAACTTTACCAGAGCTTGACTTCTGGCATATCCACTGGGTAAAATGCAAATGAGGGTCAATCAAGAGGGGTGTTCGAATAGTGGTACAAACAATAGCTGCATTTTCAAGTGCGGTCCTTTCGCCCGGCAGCCCTTGCTGCGCCCACTTCAATTTCGACAAGCGAGAGCATATCAAACGCAATGGATCCGGAGATTTCCCACAGTCTAACTGACTGGTGCTGAGTAGGTGCACGAACTCCTTCACGAATTCTTTGCGCAGAGCTGGGGCCATAGGCCCCATGTATGATGCGAAACTAGACGCTAGCAATGCTCTGCCAAGCAACTTGGGCTCCATCTCCCGGATCTGTTCCATCTTTTCTGCCCAGAGCTTCTGCTCAATAGAAACAGCCATCAAGAGTTGCTGCGCTAGCGCTAGGCGCTTTTGCAGATCCGTGGCTTGTTCCAGCAATTCGTCCTTGGAATCGGTGACAACCTGACATGCCTTCTCTGCCCTTTCCAGCTCAGCCTGAAATTGTTTCAGACTATGCTTCGCTTTGTCCGCATTTTGCTGCGCGACATCATGCGCCTCGCGTGTCGTTCCCATCTGCTGCAACTTTGGCTGCGACTTCGAGACAATGTCATAATATTTCACAACATTCAAGACAGACTCGCACAGTGCGCCTGCAGCTGCGTTCTTCTTTCTGACTTCCGTCGGGTCAAATCCCTCCTTGCTCATGTACTGACGCGTCGCAGCGATAGTACGCGACTCCAATCTGCCTTCGGAAATCGCTGTCAAGATCTTGTTGGTATCCTCCGTGACTGTTTTTGCATCCTTGAGCATGGTCTTTGCGGTAGCCCAGTCATGATTTTTGGCGGGAACCTCGCGTAATGTGAGCATCGCAAATAGCACTTGTTCGACATACACGTGCGGGGATTTTGGATTTGCCTTCATTTCTATGAGATCCCGCGCTTTTATTGATGTAATGGCGTCGCGCGCTGCCTTTGCTGCTGGCTCGCCCTCTTGCAGGACCGAATTGCACGCTGCGCGCTGCTCAGACAGCGCCTGCCTCAGTTCCTCCTCCTTTTGCGTCTCGCTGGTAACGCTGGCTTGCTCCTCTTCGACATTTACACGGGCATTTCGAATCGTTTGCAACAGAGCTTCCTCTTCAAGCTTCTTATCGTCTATGGACACTGCTCCCTCTGTCAGTTCTTCCTGGAGTGACTCCACGGAGGAATTTACCTCTGCAATCCGTTCCATCACCTGAACCAGATTGCTCATGTCTGTGTTCATCCGCTCAACTTCCACAGTAATGAGATTGGCGAAGAGTTTCACGTGGTCCAGGAATAATTTTGGAGTCAAACAGACATGCAATTTCTGCAGATGGCGCGCCTCAAAGTCTGCAGTCATTTGTGCGACCATCGCATGTGATGCAGCCAGTGAGGAAGCAACGACCTTCAAATCCACTTCCGGTTGATCGCCCTGTTCATCAGACGGGTCATTAGGTGGAGGCGGAAAGGGAATAGGAACGTCTGCTAGCATTGTCTCCGCGACACCCTGCAAAACGTCTACAGGCCACGAATGTATCCAATTGATATGCGTGCACGTTTGCAGCGCTGGGAATCGTGCCATGCGCTGCCTTAACTTGTACCCGGGTTCTAGGCAAAGCGCAACCCGCAACGTTGTTATCACACGTTCTTGGAATAGTTGGAAACATGTGTCCCTGTCGGCATCATACCCGTTGTCTTTAGCAAAGTTGCGCATGGACTCGTAAATTGCATCTTTGTCCTCAAGAGTAAAGGCGTCCCGCAGATCACCAGTGGTCAACACCTCTGAGACTGGCACCAAAAATTCTTCGTCTACAATGGTGGATTCTGTTACCATTAGAACTATCGATTCATCCCTCAGACCGACCTTCATAGACACATCTCTGATTTCATTCCGTAAATCTTGAATGCCATACATCCCAGATGTGTCTAGCCGCCACACCGTGTAATGCAAGAGATATGCCGCTAATTTCGTGAGGCTCTGCTTCCCGTTGCCGCCCTCACTCACAACGATAGCATGTCCCATTTGGAGCAGTCGCACAATTTTTAAAACATTACGAATCGACAAATCGAACAAAAACAGGTTTGCCTGCGGGTTGCCATCATGGTGCGACTTTTCAATGCAGGTTTCCAAGTGCTTTTTGACTTGTTCAAGCTCTGAAATTCGCGTGTAGTTCACGTTCGGATTGTCTTGCCCAAGGGTGGTAAAGATGAAGGGCTCGGCAAAGACGATGGTTTGTTCAAGGTCCTTGAAATAACGTTTGCATACATCTCGGAGCATTTTGTTAAAGGTGACATATGCTGCCTGGGACACCAGAGTGTCCCTGTACACTCGTTCGGCTTCATGCGCCCACAGTGACACTAATTCCTGGGGCTCCGTGAAGTGGGCGGGGTCTGCAAGTCTCAATCCGTCCAGCAGGCGCAACTTGTGGCGCAAGTCAAAATCGTAATGATATGTGTCCATGCTCTTCTGGAATAGGCCAGTCATTCTGCTATGCACATCCACTGTGCTCAAAACTATTTTGGAAATAAAAGCGTCGTCGCAGAGCTTCCGATCAAATTTAGAAGGTTCGAAGTGCGTCTTGAGCTTCGCATTAAAAATATGGTTGAGAGAATCTTGAGAGTATTCTTTGCTCAAAATGACAAAGTGCCGCAGCATTCTATCACTGACGGAGTCATTTCCTCGCGCCAGGCTCATCCCTGCGATGATTTGCGTACCATTGAGAATTTTTTCTGCATGCTTCTCTCGATCGTACCATGTCTTGTAGTCAAGCATCTGGCGGATTAGTTCTAGACCACTTTGACTCCCGAATTGATCTACAGCCTCCATATTGACGTCATCCAGCACAACCGCCAAATTCTTTGCGGCAATCGGCCCATAGTTTTTCCCCGCCTTCTTCTCTAGCATGCTTTCAAACAGTCTTTGTACCATGTGAGATTCTGATAGGTAGGTGAACTGATAATGGGCCTTGCTATATTCTTTCGGAAGACGCCGCAACATTTCCTCCACAAGCGCAGTCTTCCCTGTCCCACTGGCGCCGACGAGTAAGAGATTCATTTGCATTGCCGACACCAGACCGCCGATTGTGCGTGCTGCAACCGTATCCGCAGTATGAATAAAAACCTGAGGAACTGCTAGTTTCGCCCCCTCAGATTCGTAGGACACGAGCGGACTGACAGGGGCAGCTTGCATCATCTTGATTTGGGCTTCTTTTTCCTCGTCTTCAAGAATCGCCTGCCAGGCAGTGAATTCAGACCTTCTGATGCCGTAGTCGAACACAGTGCCCTTGCTAGGCACACGAATCGACTTGAATGTCTGCCGCCAAAAGACGCTGAAAGATCGTTTGTTCTCAAACGCAAATCCACTTCCAAACGCCCAGATTGCCGCAAAGGCCACGTATTTTTCGATGACTTTCGCCTCATCTTCGACGTTCTTTGGGATGTTGTCATTGTTCACCAGAGCATCAAGCAGGCGGCAAAGTGTCTGCACAGACCGGATTGCAGGGATGAAGACGACTGAATTCATCTCGCTTCCCACCGCATTCACAATCGGCGGCACAAAATGGTGAATCAGCGCCTTCACACAATCGTGACGGGTTTGCACAATCTCACTTGTTTCAAGCCACATCTCCACCCAATTTTCCCAGTCTAATATCTGTGACGTATTGAGGACTGCTAAACGCGAAACCGTCGACGGAGCAGCGTGTTTCAAAGATTTGGACTCCATGATGATTTTTGTCTGCGCTGAAAGACGAATCGTTTCGCTGTTTGCGAGGCTCAGAACGCGTCTGTCGCCAAGTAATGAATGCAAACTTTCTGCCCAAGAAGGATCGATTTCGCAATCAATAACAAACCACAGCTGGCGGCATTCACCACGGCCCATCAGATCCTTCAGCAAGTGTGGCAAGATGCCTTCTTTCCAGATTTCCCCTCTTGCGTAGCCGTACAGCTCAAAAGATGCAAACACCTTGGGGTTCAACTGTACACATTCCAAAATGTCAGGAAGTTCAAGAGCAATAAAAAATTGCGTGCTGTAAACACGAACGCAACATTATAAATATCGGACCTGCTTCCATGCGGTTTTCATGCCCCTCGCTTCGAACACACCTGCACAAAGACAATCAGCCATGAGAGAAGAGTCGCTCGGAGCAGACTCAAAATCGCTGGAGAGCGGACTTGTAAACCTCTTACTCGCAAGACCTTGCCAGAGTTGTGTTTTGCCGGTTGCAGCGGCACCGGTGATTGCGACGGCATGAGAAAAGTGCAGCATATTCTGCGGTTTGTATGGCGCTTACATCATGTCAGCGGCGGTATCATCATCTTGCTTTTCAAAAACATCTGTGCTTGTGCCATTTGCCAGTTGCAATGGCAAGTGAAGTCATCACACGTGGGGTATCACAAGAAGTCATCACACGTGGGGTATCACAATTTACCTCCAGATCTAGCATTTGCTCCGCAGCCAAGTCAGTGCACATCAGCTTCGCAGAAACAGTCTCCTGCAGCATGTCGGCGACTTTTTGCGATCTGGCGGACTGATCATTGACTTGATGCGTCTTGACCCTCTCTTTGTCAAATATGTCGGTGACAAAATCATTCAAGATCAGGCGGGAATCCTTGTCAACGAGTGGTTCGAAGTACAGCAGAATCTCACGTTGAAACAAAGCAAGTTCATCTTCCCCACCACTTGGGCCCTCGCCTTCGGAGCGGTAATGATAGCACAAATTTGCAATGTGCTTAAACGTACGAAGACTCCAGTCAACTGGCTGCTGCAGGCCCGTCAAGACGCTTCTGCCGAATACTGCTACTTGAGAAACCTTGACACTGAGCTCGTCCGCCAATTGAAATCCCCTCACCATGAGCCAGTTGCGCAAGACTGTCTTCATATCTGGTTCACTGATTTGCAATGGTCGCATTTGCAACTTGATCGACGGATGGACAGTGTTGGGGCAGTTCACGAGAGAATTAATGCTTGACGGCCAAAAGACAAAGAAGCCCATCGTTGCATGTAACGGCACGTTTTCGATATGACCGAAGTTGCACGTAGGTCTATGCTCTGCCAGCGCTAGTAATACACCCTTGCATAAAGTAGCACATGCGGCCACCACATCTGCCTCGAGCATGTGAAAGTTGCGCAAACAGCCCCACGCACAGTTGGAGGCCAGCCCAGCAAAAATGTTCACCATGCTCTCGGCGTCCATCTGTGGTGAACACTGTACGACTTCTAGATGCGCACCAGCGAGACCAGCTAGCTCGCAGATTGTCTCTGTTTTACCAGCGTTTTCCTCGCTCAATACCAAACAACCGCGATATGCCGTAATTGCCCGCATGGCATTCAAGAACGCACGCGACGTCGGCATAGTGATGACCGAACTCGCGACAGGACCAAGGTAGTCGTGCAAGTATCTGTAGCTGCGATCACCGCACTGCAGGAAGCAGTCTTCATGGGCATCCCCGGGGGAATTGGAGGAAGGAGAGGTTGGCTGAATGATCGCAGCAAATCCCGAAGCTTGCTCCCCTTGCAATTCTGCAAAGGGCTTTTCAGTAGCCTCAAGGTCAAGCCGCCACTGCACACGGATCTGAAACCTCCACGAAAAGCTTTCTGCCCCGTCTGTCATGTCGCTTTGGTTGAAATACTCAGCTGTATCGCACAAGTGCAGTTGTAAGAGGGAGACATTCTGAAGGACAGCACGTTTGTTACCGCCGATAGACTGTTGCGTGCTCAACATTTGTGAGTAGTCGACACGACGCGAGTTCTGAGATTGGCAAAAGATTTCAATCGCATTTTTGTTCCCACCGTCACCTGCAACATTTGCTAACTCCAGCTCCATGGAACTGTAAAAGTGGACGCGTAAGGCGCACAGCGCCACTTGATTAGGATATTCCAGGAACCATGATGGGTTCGCAGCCACTGGTGCCTCTTTGATAGCTTTCTCCAGGAGCTTATATAAAGTGGTTCCGACCTCTGCCAGGATTGCTTTGAAATTATCGATCACCCCGCTCTCCAATGTAACCTCGCTCAGGAATTCCACGGTCTCGGAGCCCACACTTGATTTCCAAGAAGTTGCATTGCAAATGGTTCCATTTGGATATACATTGACCTGCGAAATGCTAGAGCGAACCCTCTTGAAATCGATCACCGTTTGCTCTAAACTAAGCTCGTCGCATAAAGTTGCAAGAACCTCTGCCAGAGACATGAAGTAAAATGGTGAGAACGTCTTGCGCTTTTTTTGCGCGTACGAAATCAGAGCATTTTCTCCTTCCTCTAACTCTTCTAGAAAGGTTTCGAGCTGCAGCGTTAGTACAAGGTCTTGATGACTCGCTGCAATCACCCTTTTGACCTTGCTCAAATCTTTGAGAAAGGTCCGTATCTTTTCGTCCACTGTTATGAATTTTTCAGTTGCCTCAGGCAAAGCCTTGGGCACGTCACGTTTGCGAAGGAAAAAATTGGATAAACTCTTCCATTTTCCTTGAACTTCTTCGAGCAGTTGAAGTGCCTCCGCTACCAAGGACAGCTCAGACTCCCAATGACGAACTTCGACCTCAAATGTAACGATTCCACGTTCAGGCTCCTCCCGCAACACAGCATCGAGATACTTGGAGTTCATCATGATTGAAATTTGCACACGCTGCGTCTCAAGCTTATCTATCAGATCGGGCTCCAACGAGAAGATAACCGAGCTGCCAGAGAGTCAAAATGAGTTTGAATATTGCACATGAAAAGCAGCATGCTACAAGCATTGTGGCAGCAAAGACAGGAAAGAGAAATACGTACTTCATCGTCTCGTTATGATCACAATTAAATTCAGCTTCGGCCCATGTCTCGTGAATGGTTGCAAGACTATTCTCCATTTCGTGCTCAGATTGTGCACGAGAAAGCAAGTCATTGATGTCCTTTTCGTAGAGATAAAGGTCCAGTGCCAGCAGATTTTGAAGCATGAAGTGTTCATCCTTGTAATGGAGACTTCGGACGCTAACAAGCTCTTTCAGTACATTCCAGTGCCGGTCGCGGATGTATTCTTGCTGCAGGCCGAAAAGGATTTCAAAAGATAAGAGAAGGTTTTGCATGTTTACGCGTAAGTCGTGGTACAGCTCCCAGTCCTTTGCCACAGGATAGCGATCCACAATGTCCATCATAAGGTGCAACAGACTTGTGAAGTGCTGGGTGGCTGCGGTACAATCCAACTCGTGCCACTTGATATGACCCCACGAATGCACATACGACTCGTACAGAGAAATAAAGCACCAAATATGCCGCACGACCACCAATCCATTTCCGATACTTCGCAGCGTGGTGAGAGTTTTCTCCATTTGCTCCGGGAACCCAAAAACTTCAGTCTCGAAGGCCAGAGTTTCAGCATCGTCATTCATAGCCTGTAGCTCATCGTAGACTTCAGCAATATCCTGGAAGGAGTTCTCAACATTCATCACGAAGACAAATGATGCTCGCTTTTTGAGTGCGAACATATAGTTAGAGACCTTGCTTTCAATTTCGGAAATCTCTTCTCGCAGCTTCACTGTCTCGAGCGTTCTTAACCACTGAGTTTTCTCAGTAACTTTGGGCGCAAGGGTTTGAATTTCCTTCCACATCGCATGGCACTCTGAAAGATCTTCGCCGAGACGCTCAAGCTTTTGACCTTGCCTCCGAAGCACCAGTAGGACCTCTTGCAAAATATCCAGTGTCAAGCTAACCTCCTCTCTATGTTTCTCAACCCGGTATAAGGACCCAAAAATGTCCCATGCAATCTTGCTGCGTAGCTGCTCCTCATCCGCATCTTGTTTCCCTCCGCTTTGAGCATCCACCACGTTGGAAGGAATTTCTTGATTCAAGATGTCACGCTCAGTCTTCAAAAAATTCTGTACGGTGGATAGCTCATCGACCATGTGCATCGCCATTTTACCGTTCACAGTCGTCGATTCTAAAAGCTCGTCGTACTCGAGCACATGGATTTCTTCGCATGGTGATCCTGCTCTAGCGCCCAGCAAAAGCACAAGCTTCTCCTTGTCAAGTATGCCCAGCGAGCGGATCCGATCCCGGGATATCCAAGTGTAATCTGAGGAATAGAGACACTCCCACTTCCATTCATCTTCTTCGACTTTGGTATTGAGCACGTAAATGTCATCCAGTTGTATGCCCTTCTCGTTCATTCCGCCATAAATCAAGATTCTGCCTTCATGGAAGTACGAGCCGAAGTTGCTGCGGGGGGTCACCTCTCCGCCAGGCGACACAGCACGCCACTCAACAGTCCCCTCCTTTTCTTTGATTTGCCCCAGGATCAAGTCTGAGGAGAAGGGAACGCCACCAAACATGGCAACAGAATCCTTGTCCAAGGCGAACATCTGACAAAACAAGATTTCAGCATATCTGCGTGACACCACGGAAACAGACATGCATGCATTCATTCATTTTCGCACCTGGTGATTCTGACGAGCCCCAGGTAATGCCAGTATGTCATTATCGCCCTCTTGCTGCAGAGCCACTCTCATTGCAAATACTGCGTTGGTGCTGCCCAAATCAGACATCGTTTGCTGCGATCTGAGCTGGTTCTTGCTGTATTCAGGATTCAAAACATTCTTGAGCTTGCACCACTCAATCTTTTCGAGGTTCTGCGATTTCAACAAGCAAGAATCGTCTAGCAGCGTACCATCTTGGTCGATTCCACCGTGCACAAAAATCCTTCGCGAGCTACCTGGCAGCAAACACGCTGCAGCATTAGTCCGCATTGAGGGCGTGTCAGATGCGGAATGAAATTTCGCTTTTGTCCATCGCCAGCCCGTCTTGTCACCCGAAAATACGTGAACATCTTTGCAGTAGCCCTGATCAACTCCATCAACAGGCACATGGCTCCCGTGCAGTATCATGCTCTTTTCATGATCCAGATTCAGCATTGAGTGTCCAAATCGTGACTTGGGCTGGTTCGAAGCCGTCGGCGCATCCCAGCGGAACGCATTTAGGTCGAGCACGGAAACAGCATTAGAGGATCCGCCAAACAAAACAAGCTTTGACCCTTGCAACGAGTACTCAACTTTTTCCATGTCGCGAGGCGCATTGGAGTGCGATAAAACTTTGATGGAATGAGTCCATGGATCAGTTGTTGTTGTTGACCACGGACTCCCCCTGATCGGAGTCCCTTCCAAGAGCACGTCTATCACGTACTCGCTGTCAGGGACCGAGGGCATGTAAGTGACTTCATAGGACCCATCGCCAATGTCAACGATCTGCGAGTCCAGGGGTTCAAACTCGATTTTGTTTCCATCTGCATCGTAGTTGTCATCAGGATGATCAGGCTCCGGCAGCCGTCGCCTGACCTTGACTTCAAAGGGGTCCAATCCAGACGACCGATTGTTTCCGGTGCTGTCACGCGCCTGAATACGAAACCTTGCAGGAATTCCCCAGTAACACGGCGATATAACTCCTGGACCATAGGCAATGCAATTTTCAGGCATCGTGTTGATGTAGAAGCCCCACTTAACTTTGTTCACTGTGAATGCTTCGCCCGCAAGCGATATCCGAACCTCCGCTTCATCAGCACCAATGTCTTCCCAGGCGGGTGAGCGCACCGAGATTTCAAAGGCAGAAATGAGCTCCGCGTCAACGATCTCCTCCTTCTGACTGCTGACAAACTTCACCTTAACATCACAGTGCCCATAGGAGTTCAAGTTGAGGCCTCTGATGGTCACTAGAGTGTTGCCTGTACATAAAAAATCATGTCATTGTCGATCGTCACCAACAACCTTCCGCGGGTGAAGACTTTTTGAAGACTCGTTCGGACACATACCTGTCACAGGTCCATTCGCCGGCTCCACACTCTGCACTGCATAAGGAGGGCCAACGATGCCGGAGACATCGAGGCTGTACAAGTCTCTGAGCAACAAAAAGCGTTTCAGAAAACACAGCCAGCAGTCGAACCCATCAGGAAGGAAACAACCTCCGCAAAACAGAAGCATTTCCGAGGTTCATCACAGCCGTCAGACTATTGCAAAAAATGATCGAGGACATGGCTCGGATAACCAACCTTAGCCATTCGTCAGACCAGCCGCCATAGAGGATCAGGCGTGCTGTCTTGGGGTCATAGGCCCATGCAGAGTCCTCTCGCGTACCAGGCTGTTGAGAACCGCCGATTTCCATGTTGATCCAAGCCTTTGTACTGCAGTCCATGATATTGATCTCGGAAGAATACCGCCAATTGGACATCTCCTCCTCCGAGTTGCCGCACGTCTGTCCCCCAAAAATGAAAAACTTGAATGAAGGCACTGAATCGAGCGCTTCTGCCACATGATTGCATACCTGATTGCGCAGAATGAGCCCCCGTGCACATACGCACGCCAGAGCGTTAGACACGTCATTGCGCACGCCTCAGCCTTTTTTCTGTTTTAAGCTCTCGCGAATGCTCATAATCGCAAACGTATGTACAGAAGCATTCATATTACGCATGTGTATGACTGCGTGACCGTGCGTTCATGGCAGACACAGTGTGCATTCGTTTCATTTGGGTGCAGCCAACACCTTCATGGGCAATTGCGCCTCCTCTTGCGATTCAGATTTGTCCTTTCCAGATACTCCCGACCGCGTGGTCGACGGTCGAAAGGAAGACATTGTCGAGGCTTTTGTCTGAGGTCGCGTTTTGGGCGTGCGCGAAGGCTGCATAGCAGTCAAGGGCTCCTCGGTGTCGGAGTCAGCATCGACTGAATCCTCACTCTCCACGCTGGCAACTTCTTGTACCTGTTTGCGTGTGTTGCGTGTGTTGCGTGTGCGCGTGTGCAAGTTCTTTCACTGTTGCATTTTGTGAAAATGACGTTCGCAGTCCAGGGCGCGTGTTTTCGTGTACGTCGCATAATCGCACGAACGCATGTGCACACGCATGCGCACACAAACCTGCGACAGCAGGGCATCCCTAAGGGATGACCAAGTAGTGCTTATGAAATTGAAGACGTGTGCGTCAGAAAGCAGTCCGTGATGATCACGTCCTCCGGAAACGATCATGATATCTTCAACAGTGCACGCATTGTGCCCACTTCTTGGTTTAGGGGGCGTTCCATACACTTCGGGACGAGACCACTGAAGGAGCTCATCCTGCACATCATGTACACAGCACGACGTAAACATCACATGATGCAATCAAATGTCAGTACGGTGTGTGGTAGGATTGGGCAAATAATGTTTGTGCACAGCTAGAGACGTGCAGCGACAAATTTGACAAGAATTACGCCCCGACGACCCGCGTTTATGCAAGGAGCGCATGAATCCAGCTCGGATGTGCAGAAAAAGCGAGGCAGCCGCATAATCCAATAAGGCACAAAAGTACACCTGCGCCCACAGCTTTGCGCGCTCATCATGGGCATGTAGGCAAATCAGGTCCCCCAGATGCATCCGCGCCTGCCGATCGCCGCCGTAACCACCGAAGATCCAGACCTTGTTTTTATTAGACACCACTGACGTATGGCTTCGCGGGCTTGGTCCCCCTTGCACTTCGGTTCTTGGTCGAATCCATATTGGGCGTTGCTGATCCATTTTTGTGCGCTCGTTAGATGCTGCGAGAGCTGCGGATGGACTGGCTACAAACGAGTCTGGTCCTTCGGGAGGAAAATCCCCATTTCTAGTCGGTTGAACTGAGTTCAACTGTTGATGCATCGGTGACATCTCATCCTCTTCACCTCCTTCAGCGTTCTCAGGCGCAACAGCGTTCTGCAAATTTCTGGGCGCCATCGGGTCAGGTGCTGAGAATTCAGTGAGGTCCAGTAGCCATACATCGCCGAGCCGTGTAGACTGGTCGTCCGGGCCGATTCCTGAAGATGCGATGAAGGCTATCAGAACCCTTAAAAGGGTATTATCCCTCGGGCAGCTGTGAAGGTAGGGTTTGACCTGTGAATGGTTGCTACACAACCACAGTAACACGCAAACGCTAACAAGTACAGCCACCAGGCAAAAACTACAGTACGACTACAGTCACACCTCCAACACTATGGGGACACAAAATCACCTCCAAACATAAGCAGGTGATCTGGGCCGACGACACACGCGCTGTGCTTCCATCTCGCCTGTTAGATGTGTAGCGTATCAGCGATCGGAAAGTATCAAAATCATGCATATAAGTATCCCGCAACCCAGAGGCAGTGGTTACTGAACAAGTACCAATAAACACCAACTTTACTGGACGGACCAGTGATGAATTAGATCGCGCATTGCAATGCCACTTGCAGAGTGCATGCATCCGTCAATCACGTGCACACTGGCAAAAACGCAAGTCTGAATTCTCTCAGATAGATTAGGCATGCTCAGACAGTCGGGACACGAAACATTACGCACGCACGCGTGCGCGCGCACAGACACGCACACGACCACGCACTCGCACACACCTGTGGGGGTAAAATTTCCGAAGCTTTCTTGGTTACCTTCAAGGGGTCGACCGCCTCAGTTTCGGCCTCTCCGGCACTCGGCGCAGATTTCGCGCCACCGATTCCGAAAATTTTCATGACGTTGCTTATTTCTTGCATCTGGGCACAAGAATGGAAAAGCCCTCATCAGTATATGCACTGCACCTGACGGCGCGATGATCTCGACACGCATGCCCAGAGGAGGTTTGCGTTGGTCTGCCAGGCGCGGAAGGAACGGCACGCAGCCCATGCAGGCGCGATGACGGAGGGGGAGGGACGCAGGATTGGACAGCCGCATCATCGCGAATGTATCGACGCAAGGCGCCCCCCATAAACGAAATGTTGGCTCCGCCGGCACGCGAGATTTTTGCGAGCACGTGCTAGCGTATGCAACTCTATCTCCGCGTTTGCGCGCCGCGCACCAAACGCTGTTCATACCTGCGGGCTGCGCGCGCGGTGGCGCTGGTGCGGGAGGCATGGGTCCAGCTTCGACCACTTCCAGGTTACCAGATCTGCGCGCCGGGGACAGCACGGCGGGTCAGCAAGAAAGGGCAGGGCGGGCACGGGCTTCGTAATTGCGCGGGCAGCGCCAACGATCTGGAGATGCAGGCCTGGGAGAGGGGGAGTTGCGACCGAGTGCGTAGATGTGGTCAAAGACTTGCGGCTCGCCGTCCATCGGCCCGCATCCTCCAATCAGGTAGGCAGTGCGGTCGAGGACCGAGAGCGTGTGCCCGCACAGAGGCGGCGGCCGGTGTCCTGTGTGGACGCACCAGGCACAGCCTCAGGGAAAATACACAGACAGGACGGGCAGCCGTGCGCGCCGCCGGAGGGCGCGCGCGTCCCGGCCCCATTCGAACTCGAGCACCGTGCGCGCACGCAGCACGCGCTGTGCAGTACCCCAGCTGTCGGGGATCTCCCACTCGTACGCTGAATCCGACGTGGCCATGGCGCGTGGGCTTCTGCTTCTGTTGCGGGGCGGCGGCCGCCGGCGCGGCTCGTCGGGCACAGGCGCGCTCAACCTCGCCTCATGCCATGTAGGCCCTCTGACGACGGGCTGTTGATCTAGATTACACGAACCACAAGCGGAGCACTTCCCGGAGAAGCTGTGCTTGGAGGTGGAAGCTGCACGACGAGTCGTGGAGTGACATGCACGCGGACAGGGGACGGTGAACGAACGCGGCCGCGTGCGCCATGGCCCTCGCAGGGCAGCGGCGGGGCACGCGCTTCAACCTGCTGCAGGTGTCCGTGCAGAAACACGCTCTCGCTGGCAGCGAGGACGCAGAGGCATGCGAAATGTGTGTGTGTGCGCGCCGCGCCGCGACGCCGTCCGCGCCGAGCGATGCTGCCCGGCCCTGACCCGAGTTGGTGTGCGTGCGTCTGACTGGCGTGGGCGCGCGTCCACCCCGCGCGCAGCTGGAGACAGGCGAAAAGTTCCTGCTGGACGTGGCCGTCACCCACACGCCGCCATCCCCGGCTGAGCACCACCCGTTGCCCCACGTCAAGGGCCGCCTGCGCGTCTGGTACGTCTCGCCCTCTCTCCGTGTTGCCCGCGCGCTATGCCCGGAGACATAGCACATTCATTTGTACACACACGCACGCACGCACACGCACGCACGCACGCACGCACGCACACACGCACACACACACGCACACACACACACACACACACACAAACGCACACACAGTACCGCGTCGCTCGTGTTTGAGCCCGAGCCGCCGGACCTGCCGCTGCTGCGCATCCCGCTCAGCAAGGTCACGTGCATCGAGCCTGTGCGCGCGTCTGGATGGGCGCTGTCGGCGACGGCGGGCGGGGGCGACGCTCGCTTTCGGGTGCAGTGCAGCAGCGTGACGTCGATGCTTGCGCACAACCGCCCCGGGCCCTACAGGCAGCACCTCTCCGAGCAGGAGCACATGTTCACCGCGCTCCACAGCAAACTCGAGAGTTTTTTCCCCGTGCTGATGCAGCTGCTGGCAGCCGCGCGCCTGCCCGCCGACCGCTGCGTGGAGGCCATCCAGCAGGTGCTCGGGGAGCAGGAGGCCCGGCAGCAGTTCGACGCGTCCTTTCTCATAGACGGGCTGCGCGAGCGCATCAAGGCGCAGCACCGCGTACACCTACAACTGCCCCTTGTGCGGGTTGAGGGGCGCCTTGTCCTCTCAGACGCACATCTGTACTTTCAGCCATTCACGTCGCTTGCCC
>Ga0115006_10000425_pt1 | contig 22727 bp, 19 predicted proteins | sample ArcOceMetagenome_3_FD_88943 | JGI IMG/M metagenome (GOLD analysis project Ga0115006, IMG submission 88943) | Marine eukaryotic phytoplankton communities from Arctic Ocean - Arctic Ocean- Svalbard ARC20M Metagenome | ecosystem: Environmental > Aquatic > Marine > Oceanic | place: Arctic Ocean...
AATCATCAAAGCAATGGTAATTCCTCTAAAAGCATCAAGAGCAAGATAACGTGTCATATTTATTTCCTAGCAAGCTAATATATCAAACCTAAAAAGACAGCGCTGTCTTTAATCTATTAAATTGATTGTAATGTATGAAATTATAAACTGCGACTATTTTGTATAAATACATTGCTAAAAATAAATTATTAACAATATGCTATTAGAGGTTATACATTAACTCCTAATAAAATTATTGCTGTTACAATATCTAGCTATGCTATAATCATAAATTATTTAGTCACTTTTAACATAACCTTAAGAGCATCATGACGGCAGAATCCTTATTAAAAAAAGCACAACAGGTTTGTACAAAAAAAGGGGCTCGCTTTACTGATGTAAGGGAGTATGTTTTTTTATTACTCGCTAATCAAAAAGGTGCTGTTGGTGCCTATGATTTGTTAGACGAATTAAAAAAACGAGATCCTGCAGCAAAACCCGCGACTATTTATAGGGCGTTAGACTTTCTATCTAAGCAAGGTTTTGTTCATAAAATAGAGTCTATCAATGCTTTTATTATGTGCCATCATTTTGGAGAGTGTAATCACCCTGTACAGTTATTAATTTGCGATGAGTGCGGTTATGTTGAAGAAATACAATCAAAAAACTTTGATTTAGCGCTACGTACGATGGCCGAAGCCAATGGTTTTACAATAAATCATCAAATTGTAGAAGCGCATGGAAGTTGTAATAAATGTTAATAATTGCACACGGGTAATTAGGTGATTTTTTATAAGTTGTTATTGACATGCAAATAAATAACTAATTATCACTGTACGCATAATTATCGATTATTAATTTCAAACTATTACGCTATTTGATTTACATTTGTAACATAAGCATGCAGTATAAATTAAGTTGTTCATAAAATAGTTAAGAATCGGAATCTTCATGAATGTAGAGTTTATTAATCCCTTTTTATCATCCATGCTAAATGTGATGTCAACCATGGCGCAAATGGAGTTGGTACCTGAGAAGCCTCGGCTGAAAAAAAATGAAGTTGCCTTAGGTGATGTATCTGGGTTAATCGGTATGGTGAGCGACCAAGCCAAGGGGTCTTTATCTATAACTTTTGAAGGTGAACTTGCTTTAGCTACCATGAAAAATATGGTCGGAGAATCACCAGATGAAGTTAATGAAGAGATAACTGATTTGGTTGGTGAAATAACCAATATGGTTACGGGTGGCGCTAAACGTATGTTAAGTGAAAAGGGTATTGAGTTTGATATGGCAACACCTATTGTAGTTTCTGGCCCGAAACACAGTATTCACCATAAAGCTAAGGGACCTATCGTACTTATTCCACTAAAAAATGATTTAGGTAAGGCTTACATCGAATTTAGTTTTGATGAATAGTGACAGTATAAAAATTTAATAGTGAATAGCAGTAAATTGATCACACTCGCTTTATGTTAATTTTAAAAGTAAGTTTCATTTGAATGATTTCATCCGTTTAGGTTATACCCCCATCTTGGCATAATATTTTGCTCTATTTCAAAATGGTCCAACACTCTCCCTACCATAAAATCAATTAAATCTTCTATAGTCTTAGCTTGGTGATAAAAACCGGGTGCGGCAGGCATTATAGTTACGCCTTGTTGGGATAAACTCAACATATTTTGTAAATGTAGTGTTGAAAAAGGGCTTTCTCTTACCATTAAAATGAGTTGCCCTCGTTCTTTTATAACCACATCAGCAGCACGCTCTATTAAATTATCACTCATTCCATGAGATATAGCCGCCATGGTACCCGTTGAACATGGACAAACAATCATTTTTTTGGGTGCTGCAGATCCTGACGCAACAGGAGAAAACCATTGTTCTTTACCAAACACTGTAATTTGTCCTGGTTGTGCATGATACTTGTCAGTAAGAAATTGTGTCGCACTATCAGGTGAACCAGGTATTTTTATACCAAGTTCAGTATCTAGCACAATTCTTCCCGCACTAGACACTAACACGTAGAGTTGATAACGGGCTGCAATTAAGCATTCCATGAGTCTTAGAGCATAGCCAGCACCAGAAGCGCCAGTAATAGCAAGAGTTATTTTCCCTTGAAATTCATGTTTTATAGTTGTCATATTACTCACATCAGTGTTTTAAGTATCAACGGGTTAATATTATTTGTTATGAGACTAATCACTTTAATATCCGTGATTTCCTGAGTTTTTACGGCTAGCTGAGTTCAGATAGCGATTTAAGGAGTTTTTCATGTATTCCACCAAAAGCACCATTACTCATTACAACTATAATATCGCCAGGAATAGCTTGTTGGCAGATATTATCTATAAGTATTTCTATACTGTCTGATACAAAACAGGGTGGTTTACAGTATGAAATAATCTCCTTAGCAGACCAAGTTACGTCATTGTCTAAATACACAAACACCAAATCACTATTAATGAAGGCTTTTGGCAACAAAGTTTTATGGATACCAGATTTCATTGTATTAGATCTCGGCTCAAGTACAGCTAAAATCCTACTTTTTGAAGCTTGTTGTTTAACTTTACTTCTAACACCAGCTAATGTCTTTGCAATAGCTGTAGGATGGTGAGCAAAATCATCATAAACACTGATACTATTAACCATACCTCTTAATTCAAAGCGACGTTTAGTATTAACAAAATCAGTTAATGCAGTAATTGCTACAGAAGTTGGCACACCAGCATGCCTGGCAGCAGCAATGGCCATTAAACCATTATCTATATTAAATTCACCAATCAAGTCCCATTTAACTGTTCCCTGATATTTACCATCAAAATTCACAACAAACTTACTGCCTTCTTCATTCAACTTTTCAACTTGCCAGCCAGATGCCCCGTTAAATTGTTTATTAGAAAACTCGGTTTTTGTCCAACACCCCATCTCGAGTGTATCGGTAATTGCCTGATCATTTGCAGGCGCTAAAATCAAACCATTACTGGGTATCATACGTATCAAATGATGAAATTGTTTTTGAATATCCGATAAATCGGTAAAAATATCAGCATGGTCAAACTCTAAATTATTAATAACCAATGTTCGAGGTCTATAATGTACAAATTTAGACCGCTTATCGAAAAAAGCACTATCGTATTCGTCTGCTTCAATAATAAAAAAGGGAGCATTACCTAAACGTGCAGACACTGAAAAATTTTGTGGTACACCGCCAATTAAAAAGCCAGGTGATAAATGAGCATATTCCATAATCCATGCAAGCATGCTACTAGTTGTTGTTTTCCCATGTGTACCCGATACAGCTAACACCCAACGATCTTTTAGCACATTATCTAGTAACCATTGGGGCCCAGAAGTATAGGCAATATTGCGGTCTAGCATATATTCAACCATGGGATTAGCGCGTGACATAGCGTTGCCAACAATAACTAGATCAATGTCATCGGTAAAATGATCTATTTGATATCCGGCTTTTAGTTCAATACCCAACTCAGTAAGTTGGGTACTCATTGGGGGGTATATATTTGTGTCAGAGCCTGTTACGTGAAAACCTAACTCTTTTGCTATCGCGGCAATGCCACCCATGAAGGCACCACAAATACCTAAAATATGAAGATGATATGTTTTATTATTCATACAGACATTAATCAAATAAGTAATATCGTATTAGTGTACTTTAATTACTAAAAGTAAGCCGTAAATAAATCCTATAATAAGTATCAAACGTGACTTCAAAAATTAAACCTATTTATAATAAACATTCGTATTGTTATACGAATACCAACAGCTCAGTATCAAATGTTTTAAATCGCTTAAGCCAACTAGGCCTAAAATAAAGACAATAGTCTGTGAAAAATCAAAAAGATTATAAAAATTGAATAGCCATCATATTTAAAAAGAGAGAGTAAATAATGATTAAACCATCTAACAAAAATTTATTAATTTATTTCAAACGATGGAATAAAGAATATCGAGGTAACAACAAAGAGCCTCTACTTGATCAAGGAGAGTCGGCTGGTTTGATTTTACCGTACAGTTGTCGAGGTGGCTGCTGTGGCAGTTGCAAGGCTAAACTAATATCAGGCGAAGTGAAGCAAGACACAACTGATGGACTATCAATAGCAGAGCAAGCACAAGGCTACATTTTACTATGCTGTAGCACACCGTTAACAGATGTTGAAATTAGTCATGAGTAGATAACTAATATTCCATGTGTTTATTTTTATTAATAATCATAACCTAAACTTATCATCAATTTGTAATCGTTAGGCTTAATGAGTTTCGCCTCAACTAACTGAACAGGAGAGGCGATACGATCTAAATAAAAACCTAAATCGATGTCAAACTTGTCATTTAAATCGAATTCAACAAGGGCTTTAAAAAAAGTGTTACGTTTGCCTGATTCTCTTTCAACAAACTGTAATTGATAATCTATAATAAAATTTATTTTACCTGAAAACTTGTATTCTAATGCGGAGCCAAAAGCTACCACAGCGCTTTCCTGATCTGTTATGTCAGCCAGTAAGCTATAATCTGTTTTTTGATAACTAGGACCTAATGTAATATCCCATTGCAAACGTTTAGTATCGATTAAATGGTAACCTATACTCAAACCGAGTGTATTTCGGCTATTGATATTTTGTTGTAAATCAGCTAGATATTCATAATCAAACACTCTGAAAAATATATATTTACTATAAAACCAATCAACACTTGCAGAGAGTCGACTATTCTTGCTTATAACTCGCGAAATATCTAGCTCGGTAGACTTTCTGTAATTGAAAATATAATCAGTTTTTAAACGAGTATAAGGTGTACTTCGTTCTAATTTTACTCTTGCTGAATAATCAAGTTGCTTGGTATTACCTCGATTGATATCGATACCCAAACTCACTTTACCATTCCATAAGTTCTTTCGTTTTTCTGTAGAAGGAGATATGGATAGCAACTTAGTTAGCGGGTAATGCTCTTCTTTACCATCACTAATTAATATGATGTGATTATCAGTAACAAGCAAAAACCCTCGTTTAACTTGGCTATTATCAAAGCGAATTTCTTGGTCATATCGACTGCGAAGTTCTTCAACATTTTCCCAATCAAAAGTTTGTTTACCAAATTGATCGCTATCAAATTCGAGTTCATCATCATACATAACAATGATATCGCCCTTTAGCCACTCGCCTGACGTCAACTTTAGCCAATCAAATTGTTGAAGAAAAATGGGAGTAGGTGGAAGCCATTCATCGTTTTCTGTAGGTACTGATTGTGCGTAGGTAGTGGAGATAGCAGAGATAGTGCACATAAATAGCAATAGTAATCTAGCCTCACTTACCTTTTGTATGACTAAAAGACATAACAGTGAGACTTTCGAGATAATGGAACAATAGATTAAAAAATTCAATGGTAATACTTAACTAAAAATCATAACCTAAGCTAATAACAAGTCGAAAATCATTATTTTTGGGGATATTACCATCGCTGTCAGGTTTGGGTCTGTCGGTACGATCGGCATAAAAAGTTAGTTCTAGATCAAAGTCATTAGCAATATCAATTTCTAAGCCTGTCTCTAAATGATGAATAAACTTACCTGATGCCTCATCAACCATTTGTATGCCGTATGAGGCATCGAAATCAATATTACTAGTTAACTCATAGGTAAAATCTGTGCCTAAACTCAAACCAAAAGATGATTCACTTTTATTTTCGTCTTCTTGAACATCAATAAATCTACTTTTTTGATAACTCGGACCAGCGTTTACATCCCAAGAGGTTCTGCTTGAATCAATGATGTGGTAACCCAAAGCAATACCGTAATTGATTCTATAATCTAAATTTAAAAACTTATCAGCTTTATATTCAAAATCTGCAGCACGAAAGTATATTTTAGGACTAAAAAACCAGTCATAAGAGGAAGTTAAACGCTGACTATCAGCGGTAACTGTTGATTCATCGGTATCTTGATCTTCAAAACGGCTGTAATCTGTTGTAAAGTCTGCTTTAAAACGACTACTAGCACTTCGTCGCTGAACCCCTGCCGTAAAACTGTAGTCCGCTTGAACGGTATTTCCACTGCGTAAATTAGCACCTAAATTAATATACCCATCCCACAATTCTCTTTCATTCTCTCCCGATGAGGCAATTGAAAGTACTTGTTTAACAGCAAAAGACGTTGTCACACCGTCTTTAACTAATAATACTTTTCCTTCTTTAATCACTAAATAGCCTTCGGCAATGGTACCGTCAAACATACGGATACTTTGCAAACTTTTACTACGTAATTCAGAAACATCATCAAAATCTATAATTTGAGTATCAAGTTCATCACTATCAAACTCTAATTTTTCATCATACATAGAAACAATGTCACCCTTTAGCCATTCATCTGAGGAGAGCTTTATCCAATCAAAATCTTGTTTAAAAATAGGTGTTGGCTTTACCCAAGAGGTTCTATCATCAGCGTAGCTGGCTGTGAAAACTACAAATAAAAAGCTGGCAAAAAATAACTTAGTGAAAACTGTTACTACCGTGTTGTTCATAAAAGACCTCGTACCTGAAGGTAATCATTAATTAAAGGTTATCGTTAATCGTTCGACAAAAATTCACAAAGCTAATATTCAACTGGTTAAATATAAAAACAATTAGAATGACCTTGCGAGCTTATTTTAAACACATAAATGTAAAAAAAAAATAAATTATTGAGGTAATCCAGTCAATTTACTTTATAGTAGTTATAATCACAACAACAATAGCACCAAAAAGGTGCAACAAAGCACTATAGTGGTGCATAAGAGTTGAGGTGACTAACGAAAACCTATGATAATTATATGTTTTTGTTATGGCACGATTTTAGCTTGTTAGATTTCAAACTAAAATGTAGTCTTTTAAAATGTAATTTAGTAACTACATTTCTACTAACTTCTAACATTATTTTTAAAATAAAATACAATTAAAACCCACTGGAGAGACAAAATGTCACAAGCAGTATTCGATTTAATCAAAGAACATGAGGTCAAATTTGTTGACCTACGCTTTACAGATTCTAAAGGTAAAGAACAACACGTATCCATCCCTCATCATCAAGTTAATGAAGATTTTTTCGAAGATGGAAAAATGTTTGATGGTTCTTCAATTGAAGGCTGGAAAGGTATTAATGAATCAGACATGGTTCTGATGCCTGATGCAGAGACAGCCATTTTAGACCCCTTCACTGAAGCAGTAACACTGAATATTCGTTGTGATGTTGTTGAACCTACAACTATGCAGGGTTATAGCCGAGATCCTCGTTCAGTAGCTAACCGTGCAGAAGAATACATGCGTTCTACAGGTATTGCAGATACTGTATTGATTGGGCCTGAGCCAGAGTTCTTCGTTTTTGATGACGTTCGTTTCCACACCGACATGGCTGGTTCTTTTTATAAAATTGATGATAAAGAAGCTGTCTGGAATTCAGGTACTGAATACGAAGAAGGTAACATGGGACATCGTCCTGGTGTTAAAGGTGGATACTTCCCAGTATCGCCAGTAGACTCTTCACAAGACCTTCGTTCAGCAATGTGTTTAGTCATGGAGGAAATGGGCTTAGTAGTTGAAGCACATCATCATGAAGTTGCTACCTGTGGTCAAAACGAGATTGCTTGTCGTTTTAATACTATGGTAAAAAAAGCTGATGAAGTACAAATATACAAATATGTAGTTCATAACGTAGCACACGCTTACGGTAAAACAGCTACCTTCATGCCAAAACCTCTTGTTGGTGACAACGGTACTGGTATGCACGTTCATCAATCTTTAGCTAAAGATGGTGTGAACTTATTCTCTGGTGATAAGTATGGTGGTCTGTCTGAAATGGCTATCTACTACATTGGTGGTATCATTAAGCATGCTAAAGCGTTAAATGCTTTCACCAATGCATCTACCAACTCTTACAAGCGTTTAGTTCCTGGTTTTGAAGCCCCTGTTATGCTTGCCTACTCTGCTCGAAACCGTTCAGCGTCTATTCGAATTCCAATTGTTCCAACGCCAAAAGCAACACGTATTGAAGTACGCTTCCCTGATCCTTCAGCTAATCCATACCTTGCATTCACAGCAATGTTAATGGCTGGTCTTGATGGAATTAAGAATAAAATTCACCCTGGTGATGCTATGGATAAAGATTTATATGATCTCCCTGCTGAAGAAGCAGCAGCAATACCTCAAGTTGCAGCATCTTTCGAAGAAGCCTTAGATGCACTTGAAGCTGACCAAGAGTTTTTAATTGCTGGTGGCGTAATGGACGCTGACATGATTAATGCATACATCGGTCTTAAGCGTGAAGAAGTTGAGCTACTAAACTCTACTACTCACCCAGTAGAATTCGATATGTATTACAGTGTATAAATACTATTTGATAGTAACTTAGTACTAAAAAGCTCACTTCGGTGGGCTTTTTTGTTATTAATATAACTCCATTTATTAAATAAATTATTTTTTACTCAATGTACCCACGACTTAAAGTTCGGGTAAACCCGCTTATTGTAAAGTATAGATATACTTAAAATTATTGATATATACTTTAATAAATCTAGATTATGATGTGATGATAAACGACAAACATCAAAGGGTTTAATGCACGATGATTAAGATTTTATTGTTCTTTATTTTAGCAATTTCATTAGCAGCTCCTGTGTACTCTAATTCAACCCAAATTTACGTCTGGCGTAATGAAACTGGTGAATTAGTTTTTTCTGACTCCCCAAGAGCAGGTGCTGAAGAGTTAACAACTGTTGATGCAAATATCATTCAATCGGTCACAAGTATAAATACTAAAGTCCTTGATATAAAACCACAAAAAATAACAAATGAATATAATATTTCTATCAGTAGTCCCGAAAATAACACAACTATTCGAGATAATACCGGTTCAGTGTATATAAGCGCTAATATCAAGCCTACCTTTAAAATAGGGCTTAAGGTCCAATTATTGTTAGATAATCAACCTTACGGAAAACCTCAAACACTTGCTGTTTTTTCTTTAAAGAATATTGATAGGGGTGAACATTCGATCAAAATGTTACTTATTAATGAAACAGGCAAGATTATTGCATCCTCAAAGTCAGTAACCTTTTATATGCGCCGGGCTTCAACCAACTAAGTTAACGTCTAACATTTATGGATATATATTAAAGGACTAAAACTACTTTTTTCTTCATAGACGCTTTAAATCAATCTTTACATAGAGACGTTGTTTAGTAAAAAGCTTAAGCGCACCTAATTGGTGCGATCAATTTATCTGTTAGAGAGTTAACATGTATAATCGTAATCATATACAAGAGCAGAAATTAAGTTATCAACAATCACTCGCTAACCAGTTAGTTACCGCAGTAATTATACTTAATAACTCACTCAAAATTGTCTATTTAAACCCTGCAGCAGAAGCATTATTAAACAAAAGTATTTATCGCTTGTATGGAGTAGCTGCAGATAAAATATTTGCTGATACCAGTATTAGTAATATTCGTTTAGAACAGCTTATTGAAACAGGTCAGGAATTTACCGACAGTGATATCATTATTGAATTAAATGAAAATCATCGCTTCACTGCTGAGGTAACAGCATCATCAGTAGAAATAATTAAGTCTCCTCATGTACTATTAGAAGTAAAGCAAATAGATCATCAAAAACAAATTAGCTTAGAAGTTTTCCAACATCAACAATGGCTTGCTGCACGTGATCTTATTAAAGGTCTTGCTCATGAGATTAAAAATCCCTTGGGTGGCCTGCGCGGTGCGGCTCAACTTCTTAGTAGAGAAGTTAGCGAAGATCAACAAGAATATACCAGTATGATAATAGAACAGGCAGATAGGTTAACAAATTTAGTTGATAGGCTATTAGGGCCTAATCAACTACCACAATTAAAAGAACATAATATTCATAGTGTTCTCGAAAAGGTATGTCAATTAGTAAGCTACTCTTCTGAACAAAAAATCGTTTTATCACGAGATTATGACCCATCCTTACCTAATATTGAATGTGACCAAGAAAAACTACAACAAGCTGTACTTAACATTGTTAATAACGCTATTCAGGTTATCACTAATAAAAACAAAATTACGTTACGCACCAGGATTGCTAGTAATAAAACTATCTACGGAAAACGTGTAAAATTAGCCGTTAAAATTAGTATCATTGATGATGGTCCCGGTATTCCTGCTAAAATTCAAGATACACTTTTTTATCCCATGGTATCAGGGCGATCTAACGGAACAGGTTTAGGCCTATCGATATCACAAACGCTGATAAATCAGCATCAAGGTAAGTTATCTTGCCATAGTAGACCTGGACATACTGAATTTACGATTTTATTACCTTTATTACAGCAACCTTCACACCCTGCCCACATGGCACGAGAGAGTATATTATGATCACCGAACAAGTATGGATAGTTGATGACGACAGCTCGATTAGGTGGGTACTTGAAAAAGCGTTTGCAAATTCAAATATAAGTTGCGCTGCTTTTGAAAGCGCTGAAAACTTACTCGTTGCATTGGAACATGGTCACCCAGAGATAATTATTTCTGATATTCGAATGCCAAATATTGATGGTATGGAACTACTCAAGAGACTCAAAAAAGACTATAGCCATATTCCTGTTATTATTATGACGGCGCACTCAGATTTAGATAGCGCAGTTAATGCTTATCAAGGGGGAGCTTTTGAATACCTTCCTAAACCTTTTGATATTGATGAAGCAGTAAATCTTAGTAAACGAGCGCTCATTCATGCCCGAGAACAAAATGAAACTAACACACAAAAAGATACCCCGCTTAGCGTTGGCTTAATTGGTGAAGCACCTGCTATGCAAGAAGTATTTCGTGCTATTGGACGATTATCTCGTTCTAGTATAAGTGTTCTTATCAATGGTGAATCCGGTACAGGTAAGGAATTAGTTGCACAAGCATTACATTCACATAGTCCGCGTGTTAATGCACCGTTTATTCCATTGAATATGGCAGCAATTCCTAAAGATTTAATAGAGTCTGAATTATTTGGTCATGAAAAAGGGGCTTTTACAGGAGCTAATGCGGTTAGACAAGGAAGGTTTGAGCAGGCACATGGTGGTACTTTATTTCTAGACGAAATTGGTGATATGCCACTTGATATTCAAACACGGTTATTACGTGTTCTCTCTGATGGACAGGTTTATCGTGTTGGTGGCCACCTACCAGTTCAAGTAGATGTAAGAATTATTGCAGCGACACATCAAAACTTAGAGGAACGTGTTAATAAAAGTGAATTTAGAGAAGATTTATTTCATCGCCTTAATGTGATTAGAATACATTTACCAAGTCTTAGAGAGCGAAAAGAAGATATTGCACAACTCAGTCAACATTTTTTGACACAAGCAGCAAATGAACTGAGTGTAGAAGTAAAAACATTAAGTAAAAAAGCGAGTGATGTGCTGAAAAGTTGTCGTTGGCCTGGTAACGTTCGACAACTCGAAAATATTTGTCGATTTTTAACGGTTATGGCTAGTGGTCAAGAGATACTAATTGAAGATCTCCCTAATGAGTTAACTGAAAAAAATGTTCCATTAAAGCATGAATCTAACGATTGGCAAGATATGCTAAGTAATTGGATGGATCAAGAATTAGCCCAAGGTAAAGAGGCTATATTAGATTACGCACAAATTGAATTTGAAAAAATAATGTTAAAACGGGCCTTAATTTTCACTCAAGGCCATAAACAGGATGCCGCAAAAAAATTAGGCTGGGGAAGGAATACTTTAACAAGGAAATTAAAAGATTTCGAGGAAGAGCGTTAAGTGAAATAAATTAGCATTTACTGTTGCAAGCTTTGTCTTCGCATTGCTTGCTGCTATTACATAACTTAATATTAATAAAATGTGCCGCAATAATACAACTTGCCCCTGTAATGATAAAAAATGGCTCTAGTGCAGCAGAAAAGTCATGTTTAACCCAGTAAATAATCACGCCTAGATATAATAAGTAAAAAGGATACAAGCGTTTGTGATAGCGTTTAAAACCCGAAAAAATTGCTACCGTACCAAAAACAGCGGTCATTAAAAGGAATACATGTTCCCAAGTGTGATCTGCTAAAAAACTTAAGCCTAGAAGAGGTAGAAGAGGTAATAAAATAGGCAATAGAATGCAATGTAATGCACATAATGAAGTTGCTGCGATACCTATTCTGTCTAACATTTTTTTCCCGAGACTTTATGTAATTTGAAAGCTTAGATGTAAAGGTTGCTCACACAAAGTCCAACTACTCTAGTAATATGATACATTATCACATATGAGATAATATATCATATCTATTTTGTTTCTCATTACTATCACATTACCGTTAGGGATATTTTATTTAGCGCAAAAATTACTCTTTGTTATTAATAATAAAGTAACGTGATAAAACCTGCTGTAAATGACTATTAAAATCATCATGGCAGTTATCGTCAATTAAATTGGCAAGTTCAACACCAATAGGTGTAAACCTAAAAAATTGTAAACAGACATTGTGTTTTTTTGCTGTAAGCTTAAGGTTCTTACCATTATAATCAAAACTTAAAACATCACCTTTATTGAGTAAGTTCGATTCACTCTCTTGTATGTAAATTAAATGGTTTTCTGATAAAGTTAATAAATCAGCATGGTCGAGACCATAATGACTTAAATTACAATATTCATGCCGATGCTGTGTAAATAAATTCAACAAACCAGGCTTTTGGTAAGTGCCTGTAACTAAACGTATATTGCTTTTATTAGGATCTTTTAGTGATAAAGAGCAGGCTGTCGCTAATAGTTTCGCATCATAGATACTCATATCACGAAACACTTTTAAGGCTTTAAAAGAAAAGCTTCCTGGCTCTGTCAACTCGCCTGCTAGAATTTTTGCCCACAAATTTTGCATCGAAGCATTACTTATCTCCTCGGATAACGAAATAAACCTTGCTAACCAATCAAAATCGAGTCGGTGTTCTATTTCAAAGTCTGCGCAATAGAAGGAAGTCTTTTGTATAATATTCTCAATATTCTGCTGTTTGCGTAATTGACTTAACCTTAGTCGTTTAGACGTCCTATCTTCAATGGGCATTTGTATATTTTCTGATAAAAGTCTTCCATCGACAGCTAATTTCTTTGCTAATTTAAAAAACTGTTGCGAGACTTTAGTGTCAGTTGATTGCACATTTTCTATTTTTTGCTCAGTTAGGTCGACTGAAGGCTTTTTACTGCTTTCATTTTCAATCACTATTACCTCTGCCTTTTCTTTATCCATATTTCAAAGTCCTCTTGGTAAATTAAGCAGATAAAAATCTTACCACTAATAATAAACAACCAACAATATTAAACAACTATAGCTTTCTATTTATAAAAATATTTAAAGGTTCCATTAATCATTTTAATCATTAGTTTTTAGTTTTTAGTTTTTAGTTTTTAGTTTTTAGTTTTTAGTTGAATTACAAAGGCAAGGGACGTCTAAAATACAGTAAATATTTAAATACTTTTAATTTGCTTTCAAAAATAAACTAACAAAATAAATAAAATATCAGTAAAGCACTTTTAATATCCTGTGCATTAGTGTAAAAAAGTAATGTTATATTTTGTTAAAGCAGTTACAACAAACAACGTTTTATTTAATTTAGCTATTTTTGGGCTTATGTCTTTAACTAGTTATGAGGGCAGTATGCAGGTATCAGAAAATTCAAACGATGATTTTTTATTTATCGATGATAGTGATGAAGATGAGATACTGCCTTTTGACAATTATGATACTTGGCAGGTATTAATTGTTGATGATGATCCCGAAATACATTCGGTGACGCAATTAGCTTTATCTGATCTTATGGTCTTAGGGCGACGTCTAGAATATTTGCATGCCTATTCAGGTAAAGAGGCCTGTCAACTACTTAGAGAAAATAATGACATCGTACTTGTGCTTCTCGATGTTGTTATGGAAACTGATGATGCAGGTTTACAAGTCGTAAAGTATATTCGCGAAGATTTACTTAAAAAAGATATTCGTATTGTTCTTCGAACTGGCCAACCAGGTTATGCCCCTGAAGAAAATGTTATAAAGGAATATGATATTAATGACTATAAAACTAAAACTGAATTAACACGCCGTAAGTTAGTCACTACCGTATTTGCTGCTATTCGTTCTTTTCAACAAATTACTACAGTCAATCAAAATCGCTTGGGTCTAGAGCGCATAGTTTCTGGTTCCTTAGAACTTTCCTCTCAATATTCTTTAGCAAATTTTAGCCGAACAGTTCTTACACAACTTAAATCACTTATTGGCGATAATATCTCAGCAGTTTTTTGTGCAAGAGGCCAAGGAATTTTAGACAACATAGATGACTTAAGTTTTTATGTCATTGCACAAATAGGTTTTAATGACAATGTTATTAATAAAAAGTTAGATAATTTAAATGATAATCAAGCAAATTCGCAAGTAAAAACATGTTTTTTACAACAGTCACACCAATACAATGATAACACCCTTAACTTATATATTGCGAAAGGTAGTCATAAAGCAGTAATCCACATTAAATTACCAGTACCAATTAACGAACTACAAACTCAGCTACTTAATGTCTTTTTAACCGGCGTTGCAGTAGGTTATGAAAATGTTCATTTATTTCAAAAACTCACCAATGCTGCCTACAAAGATTGGTTAACTAACTTACCTAATCGCTTAGAATTTGTACGCCTACTAGATAAATTCACACAAAGTGACGAACAAAATTTAGTCGCTGCCCTTATCGATATTAACCACTTTAGCGATATTAATAATGCTTTAGGTCAAGATGTTGGTAATAAATTACTTTATGCTGTTGGCCAACGAATACAAAGTATTGAGGGTAATTGTCATTTTGCTAGGATTGGTGCTGATATTTTTGGTGTTATTGGCCCATCAAACTGCTTAACACCTCAACGATTGATTGCTTTGTTTAACCAACCCTTTAAAGCGGGTGAACAATCTTTACCTGTTAATGCATGTTTTGGGCTTTGTACTAAAGAGCACGCGCAGAGTAGTGGTGTTCAGGTATTAAATCAAATTAATATCGCGCTTAATATAGCCAAAAAGAAAAGAATTGAGCACTTTGCCTACTATCATACTGATATTGAAGATAAAATGCAGTGGCGCTTAAACATGATTCGTCAATTGCGAAATGACTTCGCCAATAATTGTCTCGAACTTTGGTATCAACCACAGTTGTCATTAAGTACCAACAAAGTAATTGGCGCAGAAGCCCTATTAAGATGGAGAACAGCAGATGGTAAATTTATATCACCTTCGGTATTCATTCCATTAGCTGAATACTCTGGCTTAATTCTAGAAATTGGTGATTGGGTAATTAATCAAGCGTGTAAACAACTTAAAGCGATTGAAAATCAATTTCCGAATATCAGTATTTCGGTCAATGTTTCTATTCCTCAATTTAGACAAAATAACTTCGTTCAAAATGTTATTTCAACAATGACAAAGCATCAAATCAAACCAAATAAACTCGAATTCGAACTCACTGAAAATATTTTAATGGATGAGCCACAAATTATTATTGACGCCTTAACAAAACTCAAAGCGCAAGGTATTAGTATTGCTTTAGATGATTTTGGTACAGGTTTTTCATCGCTCAGCTATTTACAAAAATTACCCCTTGATAGACTTAAAGTAGATCGTGCATTTGTCACCGGTATAGAGAAAGAAGAGCAATCGGTTATTGCCGAAACTATTATTGATTTAGCTAAAAAAATGCAGTTAAAAGTTATTGCTGAAGGTATCGAGTGTATAGAACAACAAGATAGACTGGTTAAATTGGGCTGTGATGAAGTTCAAGGTTTCTTATATGCAAGGCCAATGCCTGCGGATGACTTTGTCCAATTCCTCAACACACAAGGTTAATTACTACTTACAAATTTTTTATTAAACTTTCATGCATACCTCATCAAAAAACCTGACAATTGTCAGGTTTTTTTACTTCTATTACTCATATCACACAATAAAACGATCATTTAAAACGAGCGTTTAAATTATTTGCATTTATTTTTTTTTCAAGGCACACTCAGTCAGCTATTATTAGTTATCTATGTTTTTATCGTATGTAAATTACTAACTACGTAGAAAAATCATCACAACATCAACACCCCATTTAGGTGAAGGAGATACAGTATGATATATCAAGGCAAAAGCCTTTCAGCAGAGTTGCTTGAAAACGGTATTGTAGAGTTTAAATTTGACGCTAAAGGATCTGTAAACAAGTTTGATCATGAGACATTTAACGAGTACAAATTAATTGTAGAGGCAATCAATAATTGCTCTGACGCTAAAGCAGTAATGGTAACATCAGCCAAATCAACATTTATTGTAGGTGCTGATATCACAGAATTTTTAACGTCTTTTAATCAACCAGAAGAAACATTAACGCAGTGGGCAAAAAGTGCGTCTGACATTTTTGATTCATTTGAAGATATTCAACTGCCAACTATTGCCGTAATAAATGGTATTGCATTAGGTGGCGGGTGTGAAATGACCATGGCGTGTGATTACCGTATTGCTGATACTAATGCCAGTATAGGCCTTCCAGAAGTTAAATTAGGCTTAATGCCTGGCTTTGGTGGTACAGTTCGATTGCCACGGATTATTGGCTTTGATAACGCGGCTACCTGGATGTCTACGGGTAAAACATTTAAACCAGCTGCAGCACTAGCTCAAGGCCTGTTAGACGCAGTAGTAGATCCAGAAAACTTACGGACTGCAGCAATAAGCATGCTGAAATTAGCAATCAATGGCAAGCTAGATTGGCGAGCTAAGCGTCACCCTAAACTAACCCCATTAAAACTATCAAAAACTGAATTAATCATGTCTTCTAATACGTGTAAAGGCATGATAGCAGCTAAAGCTGGTAAACATTACCCTGCACCTATGGTAATGATCAACACATTAATAGCCAGTGCTAACTTAGATCGCACAGGTGCTATGGCTGCTGAAAACAAAGGTTTTGCTAAATTAGCAAAAACTGATGCAGCGACGGCACAAATTGGTTTATTTATGGCTGACCAAGTTATCAAAAGTAAAGCTAAAAAAGCCGGTAAATTAGCGACTAACTTAGTTAAAAAAGCGGCGGTATTGGGTGCAGGTATTATGGGTGGTGGTATTGCTTACCAATCAGCTTACAAAGGCACTCCCATCATAATGAAAGACATCAATGATGATGCCCTAACTCTAGGGCTAAATACAGCAACAGCTATCTTAACTAAGCAGATTGAACGTGGTCGTATGAAGCCTAAAAAAATGGCTGATGTATTAAATAGTATTACACCATCATTAAGTTACGACAGCGTCAAAGATGTCGATATTGTTGTTGAAGCTGTTGTCGAGAACCCAAAAATTAAGGGTATGGTATTAGCTGAAGTTGAAGGCATAATAGGTGATGAGGCGATCCTTACCTCTAATACCTCTACTATTTCAATTGATTTGCTTGCCAAGAGCGTTAAACGTCCAGAAAATTTCTGTGGTATGCATTTTTTTAATCCCGTTAACAAAATGCCCTTAGTTGAAGTCATTCGTGGTAAAAATACCTCTGATGAAACCGTTGCCTCAGTGGTTGCATATGCAGCAAAAATGGGGAAATCACCTATTGTAGTGAATGATTGTCCTGGCTTTTATGTTAACCGCGTTTTATTTCCATACTTTGCTGGCTTTAGCCAATTAGTGCTTGAAGGTGCTGATTTTGCTGCCATTGATAAAGTCATGGAAAAACAATTTGGTTGGCCAATGGGTCCTGCTTATTTGCTTGATGTGGTGGGTGTTGATACTGCAGACCATTGTACTGGTGTAATGTCTGCGGGCTTCCCTACCCGAATGAGTAAAATTGACAACGACCCTGTTAGTACTCTTTATCAAAATGACCGGTTTGGTCAAAAAAATGGCAAAGGCTTTTATGATCACATAAAAGACAAGCGTGGTCGTCCAACCAAAGTAGCTGCCACTACTGCTTATGAACTACTTAGCCAACACAGTGCTGAAAGACAAGATTTTAGTAGTGATGAAATTATTGTACGATTAATGATACCTATGGTTAATGAAGTTGTTCGTTGTTTAGAAGAAGGTGTTGTAGATACCGCAGCTGAAGCAGATATGGGATTAATTTATGGTATTGGCTTCCCACCGTTTAGAGGAGGAGCTATTCGCTATTTAGAAACAATTGGCTTGAATAAGTTTATTGAAATGGCCGATAAATACGCTCACTTAGGTGAAATTTATCAGGTCACTGCGGGTCTCAGAGAGATGGCCCAATCAGGTAAATCTTATTTCACCACTGACGTAAAAACAGCTTAAGCCGAGGAGAATAACATGAACGAAGTTGTAATTGTAGACTGCATAAGAACCCCTATGGGCCGCTCTAAAGCTGGTGTTTTTCGTAATGTACGAGCCGAGGCATTATCTGCACACTTAATGAAACAAATTTTAGTAAGAAACCCTTCCCTAGATCCTGAAGACATAGAAGATGTTATTTGGGGCTGTGTTAAACAAACTAAAGAACAAGGCTTTAACATTGCTCGTAACGCTTCTTTACTGGCTGGGTTACCAAAATCAATCGGTGGTGTTACTGTAAATAGGCTTTGTGGTTCTTCGATGGAAGCTCTGCATCAAGCAAGTACCAGTATTATGACTGGCCAAGGTGATGTTTTTCTTATTGGTGGTGTTGAGCATATGGGTCATGTTCCTATGATGTATGATGTCGATTTTGATCCCGCCCTTAATCAACATATAGCACTAGCCTCGGGGAACATGGGTCTCACTGCTGAACTATTAGGTAAACAACATGGTATATCACGTGAAATGCAAGACGCCTTTGGCGCACGATCGCATCAAAAAGCCTACGAAGCACAATTAGCTGGCCGTTGGGATAATGAAATTGTTCCTACACAAGGGCATGATGCTTCAGGTGCATTAACTTTAGTTGAAAATGACGAAGTAATTCGGCCTGAAACCACAGCTGAAAGCCTTTCTACCTTGAGACCTGTATTTGATCCTGCCAACGGTACAGTTACTGCAGGTACCTCATCAGCCTTGTCAGATGGTGCTTCTGCTATGCTTGTTATGTCAGCTAAAAAGGCAAAGCAACTTGGCTTAACGCCACGTGTTAAAATTCGAGGTATGGGTGTTGCGGGTTGTGACCCTGCAACGATGGGTTATGGCCCTGTACCTGCCTCGAATAAGGCATTAAAACGTGCAGGCTTAACCATGGCTGACATCGAGCTATTTGAATTTAACGAAGCCTTTGCAGCTCAGGCGCTATCCTGTGTTAGAGCTTTAAACGTTGAGGATAGAATGGATCAAATCAACTTGAATGGTGGGGCTATAGCACTAGGACACCCACTAGGTTGTTCAGGCTCTCGTATTTCAGGGACGCTTATTAACCTAATGGAAGGTCAAGATGTTAACGTAGGTTTAGCAACTATGTGTGTCGGACTAGGTCAAGGTATTGCAACAATATTTGAACGTGTATAACCATCGTTAAAATAAAAACCCAGCAATTGCTGGGTTTTTTAACTTGTGCACCAATTAATTACTTTAATTATCTAGGCAAAAACACCTTGAAGAGGTGGTACTACTTGCTTTTTACGACTTAATACTCCGTCTAACCAAACCTTTCCATCTATAGGTGTAACGCCAAAGGCTTGTTCAGCTAGCGTGTCACTATCACTGGCGACTAAAAGCTCTGAGCCTTCTTGCATAATATCAGTTAACAATAAAAATACACTGTGACGGTTACCTTCTGCTTTAAGCTTGGCAATGTCTGCATATAATTCACTTTTTATATCATCAAATACTGATAAATCAATGACTTCAAGCTGGCCGATCCCAACTTTGTTACCATTCATATTAAAGTCTTTAAAGTCGCGTTTAACCAAGTCCCTTATCGGTGTACCTTGCACTGCAGATTTAACTTTAAACATTTCCATACCAAGACCTTTATAGTCCTCTATACCCGCTATTTTAGCGAGTACCTCAACACACTTTTTATCAGCTGTAGTACAGGTTGGGGATTTAAAAATGACAGTGTCACTCAAAATAGCACACAGCATGGCACCGGCAATATTTTTAGGGATTTCAACATCATAAAAATCATACATCATTTTAATAATAGTATTTGTACAACCAACAGGTCTCACCCATATTTCAAGTGGTGTTGAAGTTGTTAAATCACCCAATTTATGATGATCAATAATACCTAAAATCGTTGCTTTATCTATATCATCTGGAGCTAGTTCAATATCGCTGTGATCAACAATATATACCCCTTCCCCTGCAAAACTGGTTTTAAGTTCTGGTTGCTCAAAACCAAATTTATCTAATATAAAGTGTGTTTCAGGTGTTAACTCACCCAAACGAGCTGGGACTGTCGCTTCACCTAAGGTAGTTTTTAAATATGATAATGCAATCGCTGAACAAATAGAGTCTGAATCAGGTATTTTGTGACCTACAACATAATTTGGCATAAAAGTACTCTCCTTTAATTTGATACCATTTTAACAAAGCCAACCTTGTTTGGGTATAGTCTAAAGGAATTAACTATAATTAGATGACTTCAGATTGTCTTGACGGGTTAAAATAGTAGCCAACAATAATAAAACCTTGTAATAACAGCTTTATTTAAAAACTTATTTGTAAGCCAAGTCCATTAGTAAAACCGCTACTTTGAAAATAATAACTAAAATATAACTTCCCCTTTATAACATTTGATATTTTAAAAGCGACAAATGGTTTCAGGTAACTCGAATGAGAAAATGCATCTAAACTTTCTTCATTACAGTCACTACATTTAAAAATTGTTCTATTGATATCGTTATATTTATAGCCAACCATTAAGCCCGCTTGCAAAGACTTTACACTTTTAATGCGCATCGACAAACCTGTTTCTAAATAAACCGAATACCCTAATACGTTTGAGCTTTTATTAGATATATTGTTATTATTTCCTGTTACCGCTTGAGTAAAACTGGAATTATCTTGAATGTATACGAGATCCCCACCCAAAGTAGATTGCCAGCTTTTATATTTGTGACCAGAGTACTTATATGGCATGTAGCTATAATATAAACCCAGAGCATGTGCTAGATCCCCAACCTGAATTTCTGTTTTTGTTTTATTATCTACTTGTAAAAGCTGATAATTAACACCATATTCCGATAAATCAATTTGATAAGCTTCTACTTTAAAAAAAACAAAAGCAAACATACAATACAGGATCAATTTATTCATTAGACACTCCTTTATTTATTGACAATTCCTTACTAAGTGCACGTTTAGTTGTTCTTCCCGTGAACCATAAAATATAATACTATTTTGATATTGTATATAATAACTGCTATCGGCAAAAAATAGGTGGGGTGTGCTAGTCCATGCATTTTCCATCGGCACATTAGGAAAAGCAAATGGATTTAAAGCTGGCTCCTCACATTGTGTTTCAACCGTACTTTGCAATTCCTTTACGTTTGGTAGGCGCCAGGAAGTTGCCAGTGGTTCAGTCTCATTATTAGTCACTTTCTCAGCATACATTAATGCTTGTATCCAAGACATTTTTAACGCTTCTCCCTCGTCACAGTATTGTCCCGATAGTCCCGCAACACAGCGTTTCCAAATTAAACCCGTTTTGGTATCAAGGATATTTCCTTGTAAATCCTGTTTAAATCTTGAAATTGGCGCTGAGAGAGCCGCTTGACTGTTACACCGTTGAATAGGCGCCAAAATGTTTCTCTGAGTAATATCTTGCTCGTTAGAGCTGACTAGTAGAGTATCTGTTTTTAAAACTTGATGCTCACGTACCAACCGAATAAAACGGGCATCTCTGGTCGCAGAGCCAGCCACTCTTCCTGAATAAAATCCTACCTGCCAAACGCTACCAATATCGTCAGTATCAATTGAAGAGGTCCAATACAAACCCATCTTAGTTCTAGGGAAAAATTTTGTATCTATGCTAGGTTGATAACTGCCGTAATCAACAATATCTTGCAGCTCATGGCGTGTTGGTAATCGCCAATCATCAAAGCCACACAGCTGATTATTATTTATGTTATCAATATAAGCCTGCGTATCGCACTTCCCTAAAACATTACATTCTCCATTATTTTCAGACATATATTCTGGAAATTCATCTAATGACCAACTGAAAGTATTAGTATTATTTCTTATATTAGCACTTTGACTATTATCTTTAACTTCCCACATTAAACCGGTATGATTATCATTAACACAATCCCATTGCGGTGCTTCCTCAAATAATGTATCACCTTCACTACTAATTTTATTAAAATCAAAGCCTCCATTACCTGTCCCTATTTTATCTAATGTATTATCCGCATCACGACCAAACCTGCAATCTTGCCCTAACAAAATAGCAAAACTACAAAAAGATAAATTAGAACTCAATGTCTCAGCTGATCTAAGCGCTCCAGTATCATTATATTTCACTACCACTTCATCACAAGTACAAGGGCCATCACATTGAGGAATTATCGGTAATACAATATTCCCCTCTTGAATATTACTCCCTTGATTATTATTAGAGTTATTGTCGACTTCTGCATTAATCTGTTGTTTTTCATTAACGGCATCATACTTACATGCATTAATATTTATACTAATATAGATGCAAAGAATAACTTTAGTGACAAAACACATAGTTATAGAGCGAGTAAATTTTAATCCGAGCATGAACGCCTCCAATAAATTTAAATTTATTAACA
>Ga0115006_10000428_pt1 | contig 22661 bp, 18 predicted proteins | sample ArcOceMetagenome_3_FD_88943 | JGI IMG/M metagenome (GOLD analysis project Ga0115006, IMG submission 88943) | Marine eukaryotic phytoplankton communities from Arctic Ocean - Arctic Ocean- Svalbard ARC20M Metagenome | ecosystem: Environmental > Aquatic > Marine > Oceanic | place: Arctic Ocean...
CTAATTAAAATCTAACTAATTAAAATCTAACTAATTTAAATCTAACTAACTAAATTATAAAAAGCCATTGAATTACAGTATTAATTCAATGGCTTTAAGGGATATTAGTTTTACCAAAAGCGCGCGTTAAACTCGCACCGATGATGAACATCGACCAGCAATGATTAGTACTACAATCAAACAATAAAAAGGGTATACACTAATCGCATACCCTTCTCCATCGGAATAGTGCATTGCCGTCTTTAGCTATTATGTTATTTAGTATTGTATTGTTGGTGTTTTTCTTAATGAGTGTGTCGATAATCTTCCACACTATAAAGTTAGGTATTTCGCCTATGCCAAGTTCTAGCCTAGCTTATAGAGCTATTATTGAGTGGTTAGACAATTCAAGTTCAAAAACCATTATTGACTTGGGCAGTGGCTGGGGCAATGTAGTGATTCGCTTAGCAAGACATTATCCAAACCGTCATATCATAGGTTATGAGCTATCTTTTCTGCCATGGCTTACCTCGCTGATACTGAAAAAAACACTGGGTTTGTCTAATCTAACCTTACACCGTAAAAACTTTTATCACGCAAGATTACCAAAGAATAGCATACTCATTTGCTACTTATTTCCACAAGCAATGCAAAAAATTAATGACAAGTTGCGACAGGAAACATTATCCGTCAATATGTTAATTAGCAATAACTTTGCTTTACCAAGTTGGCAAGCAGACAAAACAGTAAGAATTAATGACTTTTACCGTTCTTATATTTATTGCTATCAACTAAAAAAATAAGGCTATTGATAACAATAGCCTTATTGGTGAGTAAAGTAAGTAAACCTTTATTGCTATTTATTGCCTTTGGTAAATAGCAAAACTCAATGGCGCTAGCGCTTTGGGATTTGTGCCTTTATCTGAACGGTAAATAAGTTTGCCAGCTTTATTATTAACGTCTTTTTTAAATGTTTGCGCCGATGTCGCGGTATTAAAAACGACTAATAACTCCTGCCCTTGCTCGGTTTTAGTCGCAGCTACATTGCGGGTTATCGCAAAAATACCAGGCTTGTCTTGGGCATAAATCACTTGTTGTTGACCAAAGCGTAGTGCCGGATAAGTTTGGTATAATTTTGCATAGTGAGCAAATTGTTGATACAAAGGATGTGAAGTATCAAAGTTATTATCGGCTGTCGTTTTGTTAGTCCCTAACAAATCATCATCATTATAGCTTGCTACCATTGATGGCATCATATCCTGGCGAGAAGCTTGGTCGCCACCGTCGCCAACAAAGCCTTGTTCGTCACCATAGTAAACAACTGGTACGCCACGCGTGAAAAACATCATGGCATGAGCTAGTAGGTTACGGTCAATTTTTGCTTGTTCGCTGTAATTAAAATCACTTTTGTGCAAAGAGTAGGCAAACCGCCCCATATCGTGATTACCAGTAAAATTAACTAACTGGTTGGCATCAGTATTTGGTAGGTTTTTGTGGTCTGTGTTGTATAAGTTATCTTTAGCAAATAAGTCGGCTAATACTTGTGTACCTTGCTGTTCAACTAAGGCTTTTGTGACGGCACCTTGAAAAGCAAAATCTAACACAGATGGAATAGTGGCTTCTGTTGTGAAGCGGCTTAATACTTCAGGTTCATAACTATAAACCTCGCCAAACATGGTGAAGTTATCAATACCTTGTTTTTTCGCATGATTAATTAAGGCGGGTGAAAAAGCTTGCCAAAATTCCATATTCACGTGTTTAACGGTGTCAATACGAAAACCGTCTGGTTTAAATTCACTGATAATATCTTGATAAATAGCTATCATGCCGTTTTCAACGGTCTTATTTTGTGTAAATAAATCGTCAAGTCCAACAAAATCGCCACGGATGGCACTTTCACCCTGCCAAAACGAATCACCTTGATTATGATACATATTAATATCATTTAACCATGCAGGTACTTTAAGATTTTCACTACCTTGAGGAATAACGGGTGTGTATTTTTTACCTTCAGCCATTTGTGCTAACGAAATAAAAGGACAATCGTCGCCTTGACTACCATCAACATTCCAACCTAAACCGTCATCACCATGACATTCTTTGTACTTAATCACATCGGCTGTGTGATTGGTAATAATGTCAAAAAAGACTTTTATATTACGATTGTGTGCCTGATCAATAAAGTTTTTTAATTCAGCATTAGTACCTAAATGCGGATCAATCTCGGTAAAATCTAAAATCCAATAACCGTGGTAACCCGAGGTACCGGCTTGCATAGCACGGTTTCTTAATACTGGTGTTAACCAAATAGCTGTAACGCCCATATTATCTAGGTAAGGCAATTTTTGAGTTAAACCAGCTAAATCACCGCCATGAAACAAACCTTTGTGAGTTTTGTCTAAACCACCATGTGACAAAGCGCGTTTTTTATCAGTAATACTGGCACCCAAGTCATTCGTTGGATCGCCATTTTGAAAACGATCAGGTAATACAAAATAAAACACTTCATCTTGCAACTTACGTTGTTGATAAGGGGCTAAGCTTTTTGCTTTAGCTGATAAACTGGTTACTGAATTATGTTTTGACTGTACTTGAGCATCAACATTGGCGTGAGATAATAACGGTATAAGAAGGAATACGCTGATACTAAATTGTAGCAGGCAATAGCGAGAAATATTCATGAGCGCTCTCTTTAAAGGAATATTACATTAACGGAATAAAAAACAGTAGCACACGATTAAAAAATATCTAAATCTTGTGCTACTACCAAACGATTTTAAAGCTTGCTATAAAAACAACCAAAAGCAGGAATATTAAGAGTACCATCGGTTACGGTAGCACTAACAAGTTGATGTTCAGTTATCGGGATAAGTTGATCGCTGTGCGCAGTTAAACTTGATAACGCAATACTGTGCTGCTGATTACTAAAATTAAAACACACCAATAATTGCTCACCCTCAAATTCGCGGATAAACGTTAATAATGGTTCGTCTGTATTAATAAATTTAATAGCACCATAACGCAATGCAGGTTGGTCTTTACGCCATTTATTAAAGTTACGATAACTATTTAATACCGAGCCAACAGCCTTACATTGTGAATCAACAGATTTTTCGGCATGTTCAGTTGAAACAGGTAACCAAGGCTTACCTTCAGTGAAACCTGCATGCTTTGCATCTTTTTGCCAAGGGTGTGGGGTTCTACAACCATCTCGGCCCTTAAATTGTGGCCAGAAAGTAATTCCGTAGGGATCTTGTATGTCTTCAAAAGCGATATCAGCTTCTGTTAGACCAAGCTCTTCACCTTGGTAACTACAAATACTACCACGTAACGAAGAGATCATAGCGAATAGCATTTTCGCAAAATCTTGATTTTCAAATCCCCCCCAACGAGAAACAACTCGTTCCACATCATGATTAGAAATAGACCAACAAGGCCAGCCGTCATGTACTCTAGATTCAAGACTTTCAACGACCTGCTTTATATAGCTGGCACTAAAATTATCTGTTAATAAATCAAAGCTATACACCATATGAAGGCGCTTATCACCTTGCGTATATTCCGCCATGGTTTTTAATGAATCTTCTGAACATACTTCACCAAGGGCGACTGTGCCTGGGTATTGGTCAAGTAAGCTACGAATATCTTCCATGAAACCCAAATTTTCATCTTGGGTATTATTGTGGTAATGATATTGATAGGCGTAAGGGTTCTTTTCATCGAAGCCAATACTTTGTCTAAGCTCTTTTGGTTTAGCTGGATTATCTCTTAGTTGTGCATCGTGATAACAGAAATTAATAGCGTCCAGGCGGAAACCATCAACCCCACGTTTCAACCAAAACTCAATATTCTCTAATACTGCTTGGCGTACTTCAGGGTTATGGAAATTTAAATCTGGCTGACTGGTTAAAAAGTTATGAAGGTAATACTGTTGACGTCTTGGTTCCCATGTCCAGCCTGTGCCTCCAAAAATTGATAGCCAGTTATTTGGTGCAGTACCATCTTCCGATGCATCGCTCCATACATACCAATCAGCTTTATCATTAACCTTGTCTTCACGTGAATCAAGAAACCATTGATGTTGATCAGAAGTATGACTTAATACTTGATCTATCATTATTTTAATATCGCGTTTGTGCGCCTCTACCACTAACTCATCAAAGTCAGCAAGCGTACCAAAAATAGGATCGATATCACGATAATCACTTATGTCATAACCAAAGTCTTTCATAGGTGATTTAAAGAAAGGAGAAATCCAAATGGCATCAACACCCAGGCTAGCAATGTAATCAAGCTTGTTAATAATACCGGGTAAATCGCCAATACCGTCCTGGTTAGCATCATAGAAGCTACGTGGATATATCTGATAAATTACCGCGCCACGCCACCACATTTGTTCATTCATTTGAAAACCCCAAAACTGATATAAGCTCCTTCATGACAATGTACATTCGCCAAAAATAATAGAGCGTTTAATAAATATCTTTCAAGAATACTGAAATTAAAACTCAGCTGATAGCCATTGCATACGTATGTATAGAGATTTTTTGAAAATACATACGTATGTTATTGGCTTATTAAAGTAAGCAAGTAGTGCATACGTATTCAATATGTTGTAGATCTTGTACTAAGGTTATTATTAATATTCAGTTTTTATTATTAAGGTATTGATTTGCATACTCACACATTGTTGCCCGTCGTTAACTATTTTGTTAGATACTTAGTTGTACTCTGCATTTTTACTGTTATTTCAGTAAAAGCTATGGCTAGTAATAGTCACTATCTATCACATCAACTAACAGAAAATACGCTTTCTATTACAACAAGTGAACATACTGTTACTTTGCGTGCTTATGGTAAAGGTGCTATTGCTACACACTATCAAAGTAATAAAGTGAGATTACCCGCAAACCAACTGGATTCTTTTGCCATTAAAGAAGGTGCTAAGCCAAGTCAATTTTTGCTAACTGAAAATACACAACAATTAGTATTAACACTCAATCAGTTAACGGCGGTAATAAAAAAATCGCCCTTTGCCATAAACTACTATCAAAAAAATGCTCAGCAACAAAGCCGTTTACTGATTGCTGAAGAACAAGGTTTTTTTAGTGGTCATGCCAAAGACGGTGAAACTAACCTAGCCGTTCAGGGCTTTCGATTTAAGTTAACTGACTTAGAAAAAATTATGGGTGGTGGCGAACGCGTATTAGGTATGGATAGACGCGGTCATCGATTACCTTTATATAACCGTGCGCATTATGGGTATTCAACGCAGTCTGATCAAATGAACTTTTCTATTCCTGCGGTTATGTCGAGTAATAAATATATTGTGTTATTTGATAACTCGGCTAAAGGTTTTATGGATATAGCTAAAGAAGAAGATAATATTTTAAGCTTTTCTGCCGTTGCTGGTCGAATGGCCTATATCGTTTTTGCTGCTGATTCTTTTCCTGCACTACTCAATAATTACGTTGATGTTACTGGTAAACAACCGCTTCCTCCAAGATGGTCATTTGGAAATTATGCTTCACGCTTTGGTTATCGTTCTCAGCAAGAAGTACAAACAACGGTTAATAAGTTTATTGATTTAGACTTCCCATTGGATGCACTCATTCTAGATTTATATTGGTTTGGTAAAGATATTAAAGGCCATATGGGTAATCTTGATTGGGACAAAGAAACCTTTCCTGAACCTGAAAAAATGATAAGTGATTTAAAAGAAAAAGGAATTCAAACAATTTTAATCACCGAGCCTTTTGTATTAAGTACCTCAAAAAAATGGCAAGACGCTGTAAATAATGAAGCATTAGCCAAAAATGAAGACGGTAAAGCTAAACAATTTGATTTTTATTTTGGTAATACCGGTTTAATTGATATTTTTAATAACAAGGGTCAAAAATGGTTTAATGATATTTACCAAACATTATACCAACAAGGGGTTACAGGTTGGTGGGGTGATTTAGGAGAGCCTGAAGTACACCCCAGTGACACTCTACATACCCTTGCTGATGGTAGCGTAGTAAACGCTGATGCAATCCATAATGTTTATGGCCATCAATGGGCGAAAACCGTGTTTAACAACCAATTAAAAATGAATTCTCAACAGCGACCTTTTATTTTAATGCGTTCAGGTTTTGCTGGTTCACAACGTTATGGCATGATCCCATGGACAGGTGATGTGAGTCGCTCTTGGGATGGTTTAAAGCCACAAGTTGAATTAAGCCTGCAAATGAGTTTATTTGGTATGGCCTATACTCACTCAGACTTAGGTGGCTTTGCTGGTGGTGAGGTGTTTGATCAAGCCATGTATATTCGTTGGCTACAATATGGCGTATTTCAACCTATTTACCGCCCTCATGCGCAAGATAACATTGCACCAGAAGTCGTTTTCCATGATAAACAGACCCAAGATATTTTAAGGGAATTTATCAAGCTACGTTATAAATTACTGCCTTATAATTACACCCTAGCTTACCAAAATAGTACAACGGGTATGCCATTAATGCGCCCTCTGTTTTTTAGTCAAACGGATCATACTATTGAGACATTAGCTTCGACAACACCAGTAATAGCCTCTGAAATTATAAAGACCAAAGATATGCATGACAATTTGAGTGTTTTTGATAACGCCAGTAGTTACTTGTGGGGCGATGCTTTTCTCGTGACACCAATAGTTGATGCTAATGTTAATGAGGTAAAAGTGAATTTGCCTGCAGGGGTATGGTTTGATTATTTTACTCCTATAACAAAGGTCGCTAAAAAATATCAAGGTAAACAAACCATTAGCTTGCCAACCAGCCTAGAAACATTACCAGTATTAGTGCGTGCAGGTTCGTTTATCCCTATGATTGATGATATTCAATCAACGCGTGATTATGACGCCAGTAATTTAACCTTACATTATTACGCTGACAGGTCTGTCAGTCATGCTAATTATGAAATGTACGAAGATGATGGTGAAACCTACCAAACTATTGAAAAAGGTGCATTTGAATTATTACAATTTTCTGCTGAACACCAACAAAAGTTAACCCTTAACTTACAAAGAAAGTTAGCGGGTTTAGGTTATGACGGTATGCCAACAACACGTAATATGAAAATAGTTATTCACAACATTAGTGAAGCGCCAAAAACTATTAGCATTAACGATAAACTTATAAAAAATAGCATTTGGCAACAACAGAACCACACCTTAACCCTAAACTTTTCTTGGCAACACCAGCCTCTCACTATAACGATACAATAAGCTATGACTTCTTATATACCTGAAAACTCAACCGGTACTATCCATTTAATTGCAGATATTGGCGGGACTAATATTCGTATAGCACAAGCAAAAGCGACACCTGAGATTAGTATCACTGAAATAGAGACTTATCAATGTAAAGCATTTGCTAGCCTCGCAGAAGTTATTGCGTATTACCTTGATGCTAAAGCGCTTAACGGTAATACCATTAATGCCTGTTTAGCTATTGCTTGTCCTGTAGACAATGATCTTATTAGCATGACAAATTTACCTTGGCAATTTTCACAACAAGAATTAAAAACTAGTCTAGGTTTGAATAAATTACATTTTATTAACGACTACACCGCAATAGCAATGGCTATACCTTTATTGACTGAGCAACAAAAAGTTAAAATTGGTGGGGGTGAATCTGTTGCGGGTAAGCCTATATCGGTGTGTGGCCCCGGTACAGGCTTGGGTGTTGCTAATTTAGTACCTATTAATATTGCTGAAAAACAGCAATGGCATTGTATCAGTGGTGAAGGGGGACACATTGATTTCTCCCCTGTTAATGAAACTGAGCAGCATGTATTAAATGCCATTCAAAGTATTAAACCTCGGGTGTCTTATGAACAGTTATTATCTGGTTTTGGTTTAGAACAAATATATCAAGCAATATTAACCATAAATCATGACACTATTGATATGTCAATTGTGACTAAATTAAGCGCTCAAGATATTACCCACAATGCCGTTCAAGGTACATGCCCAATATGCGAAGAAACATTAACGTTATTCTGTAATGTATTAGGCGGTTTTGCAGGAAACTTAGCTTTAATCATGAATAGCCAAGGAGGGGTTTATATTGCTGGCGGTATTGTGCCACGCTTTATCGATTACCTAAAAAGTAGTGATTTTAGAAAGCGTTTTGAAGCTAAAGGACGATTATCAGCAATAACAAAGCAAGCGCCTACTTATGTTATTACCGAATCTCAGCCAGGATTACTTGGTGCTGCAGCATTTCTTATGCAATAACTTAATTTTAACTCCTTAGAACGATTGAATACGTATGTAATCTATAGTGAAAAGTGATGTTAATAGGTATATTTAAACTCTTGTTTTACTTTTATTGTCAGGTTGATATAAAAGATATTGCAATACACGCTTGTTTTAATGCCTTATTGGTGTAGCACATTATTATTAAGGTTAAACTTAACTAATAATGTGCTTTTTTTTGCTCATTAGTAAATGAATAAGCGTTTAACATTAAAAAAAATAATATATTTAGTTCAAATTTATTCAATAATATTTATATAACAATATTTTCAACAATAAGAGTGTCTTGACATGAGTGATACCCAGCAAAAAAGCCAACAAAAGCCTCGCTTAAGCTTCTGGCAAATATGGAATGTAAGCTTCGGCTTTTTAGGTGTGCAAATAGGTTTTGCGCTACAAAACGGTAACGTAAGTCGTATACTGTCTGACTTGGGTGCAGATCTTTCGTCATTATCACTTTTTTGGCTAGCTGCGCCTATTATGGGTTTGTTAGTTCAGCCTGTAGTTGGTGCTTTATCCGATAGAACGTGGAATAAAATGGGTAGGCGTTTACCTTTTATTTTAGGCGGTGCGATTGTCGCAGCGACGGCTATGGTGTTATTGCCAAATGCCTCAATGATGGTTGCGTTTATTCCACCTATTATTTTTGGTTTACTTATTTTTGCCATAAAAGATGCAGCCTTTAATGTTACATTCCAACCTTTCCGCTCATTGGTTTCAGACATGGTACCTAAGCAGCAACACAATTTAGGGTATTCCGTACAGACCTTACTTATCAACATTGGTGCAGTTGCGGGTTCAATACTACCTTTTGTACTAACTAACGTTATCGGTTTAGACAATGTTTCAGTTCAAGGCGAAGTTGCTCCCTCTGTTGTCTGGGCATTTTATATTGGTGCGACTATCTTATTAGGCTCAGTATTGTGGACAGTTTTTAGAACGAAAGAATACAAACCTGAAGATTATTATGCGTACGAAAATTTAGACGCAGCCAAAATACAAGCTGAGCAAGCGCAAAAGAAAACAACTACAGAGCGATTATCTGCTTTTTGGACTCTGTTTAAAGACATGCCTGTTATTATGAAGCAATTAGCTATTGTGCAATTTTTCTCTTGGTTTGCATTATTTATTATGTGGACTTATACACCAGCAGCGATTACTCAACATGCTTGGGGCGTTGCAGTGAATTGGTTTGATCCTGATTATATTAAATCAATGGGTGGCTTACCAGAGGCTGTAGCAAGCGCTAAAGGCGCTGCGGGTGACTGGGTAGGTATTCTATACGCTGCGCAAGCATTATTTGCAGTATTTTTTGCTATTGTTCTAACCAAGTTAGCCAATACTTTTGGTCGTAAAGCCATCTATTCATTATCATTACTCGCCGGTGGGTTAGGATATTTAAGCTTTATTTTATTTCAAGACCCAACCATTACTCAGGTTAACTTATTAATTACCCAAGTCGAAGTTCCACAAGGAGCAATAGGCTTAGTTTGGTCTATGGTTGGTATAGGCATGGCATGGGCGGCAATTTTATCAATGCCTTATGCCATATTAGCTGGCGTGTTACCTGCCGACAAAACTGGTGTTTATATGGGGATATTTAATTTCACTATTGCCGCCCCACAAATCATTTCAGGGTTAATCTCAGGTTGGATTCTAAGCAGTGTATTTGATAATAATGCCGTGTACATTATTATGCTAGCAGGTGTCTCTATGATATTTGGTGCGTTATCTGTGTACTTTGTTAAGGAAGATGTCGAGCAAGATGCACCTATTGAAGAAGCTACTGCAGTTTCTTCATAATTAGTTAAAAAAAACCTGACATAAACATAATGTTTTCGTCAGGTTTTTTATACATTATTTAGTTCGCCATCAATAAAAAGCGAGAGTAAAGCTATTTAGCGCCGCAAGATTTTCGAACCACTAATTCAGGTGGAATTAACGTAGTTTTCACTTCCTCATCATGAATCAAAGAAAGTAACGTACCAACCAATAACTCGCCTGCAAGTTGAGTATCTTGCTTTACTGTAGTCAAAGGAGGAAAAGTAAAGCTCGCATTAGCAATATCATCAAAACCGACTAAAGCAACTTGCTTTGGCACATCAATATTTTTTTCTTGTAATGCGCGCATAGCACCAATAGCGATTAAATCACACGCTGCACATATGGCATCAAACGATTCGCCACTTGCGAGTAATTTACAGGCGGCTTGATAGCCTGCCTCTTCAGTATATAACGCATTAAACTGAAGTTTGTCATTAATTTTTAAACCATTAGCCTGTAATGAGTGACAATGTCCTTTGTAGCGATCAAAAAACTCTGGTGCATGAGTCGAAGCACTACCTAGGAAAGCTAATGTATGCCGTCCTTGTTTAATTAAGTGTTCGGTCATATCAACGCCACCTTGGAAATTATCGCAGCCTACAGATACAACCGGTAGGTTTTTATCCTCAGCACCCCAACGAACAAAGTGCGTGCCTTGGTCAAGTAACTTAATTAGTTTTTCTTCGTAATCAATATAATCGCCGTAGCCTAATAAAATTAAGCCATCAGCCTTGTTACTGTCTTCAAAGTCAGCATGCCAGTCTTCACTCGATTGCTGAAAAGAAACCAGTAAATCAAATCCTTGTTGAGAACAGGCACGAGTAATACTGCCTAACATTGATAAAAAAAATGGATTGATTGCTGAGTCATCATCGGTGGGGTCTTCAAATAATAACAATGCCAGCGTATCGCTTTGTTGTGAGCGTAAATTACTGGCATTTTTATCCACCTTATAATTTAACTCTTTGGCAATTTCTTGAATTTTTAAACGTGTAGCCTCGTTAACTAATGGGCTATTACGTAATGCTCTAGAGACAGTTGATTGCGAAACCCCTGCTCTGTATGCGATATCAAATGACGTTGATTTTTCTTTCACATGACCTACTTAAAAGTAAATAATCAGTTTAAAGACAAGTTATAGGATAAGTTTTAAATATACCTTAGCGTTTGTCTTATGTATAGCCAACAAACCTAAAGATACACTAACTTACTGACAGCATTGTAATATTAGCATAAATTATAACGCATTATATTTTTAAGAAATAAAAAAGCCAATAAACCCTTAGGATGAGTTTTATTGGCTTAATACAGTAACTAAATTAATTTTACTGGGCTGTTACTAATTTTTTATTGTGCTTTGGTTGCTCTTGATACGTATTCACCTGAACGCGTGTCAATACGCACTTTTTCGCCAATTTGTACGAACAAAGGTACACGTACAACAGCACCTGTCGCTAACGTTGCTGGTTTGCCACCGGTGCCAGCAGTATCACCCTTTAAACCAGGATCCGTCTCAGTAATATCAATTTCTACAAAGTTTTGTGGCGTTACCGTAATTGGCGTACCATTCCATAAGGTGATAGTACAAATATCACCTTCAACAAGCCATTTAACCGTATCAGCAACGGCTTTTTCTTCCGCACCAATTTGTTCAAACGTTTCATTGTTCATAAAATGCCAAAACTCACCATCCGCATATAAATAAGCAAGTTCAACTTCCATCACATCTGCACCTTCAACGGTTTCACCTGATTTGAAAGTTTTTTCTAACACTTTACCAGAGACAAGTTTGCGAATTTTAACACGACTAAACGCTTGGCCTTTACCAGGCTTAACTAATTCGTTTTCAAGAATGTTACAGGGTTCGCCATCAAGCATGATTTTAAGTCCAGCTTTGAACTGGTTGGTACTGAAATTAGCCATAATAAGAATACTCTTTTATTAATTACTGCGTGATTTAATTGACCTTCACTAAGCTATAACCGTTATAATACTTTAACTAGCTAGTCAGAGATGTTCAATTGAAATTAGAATTGCCGCAGATAATAACCCAAATTGATGACGATTTGCATCTTTGTAATGAAAATTCATGGCAAAAAGATTTACGTCATGTTGTCACTGACCCTAAACAGCTGTTGGCCGCTGTTGATATATCACCTGAAGCCTATTTACAGCACTTTAATGCCCGTAAGTTATTTCCTGTACGTGTCCCCTTACCCTTTATAAAGCGTATGAAAAAAGGTGACTTCGATGATCCTTTGTTAAAGCAGGTTATGCCGTTAGCTAATGAATTTATGATAACCGATGGTTACTCTGCTGATCCTTTAGATGAGCATGATACCGTCGCAGAAGGACTGTTGCACAAGTACAAAAATAGAGTACTGATGATCGTAAAATCAGCTTGTGCAATTAACTGTCGCTACTGTTTTAGACGCCACTTTCCTTATCAAGACAATAGCCCAAATAAAGCGCGTTGGCAGAATGCTTTAGCGTATATTAGCCAGCATGCATCCATCAATGAAGTTATTTTTAGTGGTGGTGATCCTCTGATGGCTAAAGATGAACATTTAGCTTGGCTTATCAATAAAATTGAACAAATACCTCACGTTAAACGTTTGCGTATACACAGTCGTTTACCCGTTGTAATTCCTAATAGAATCACTGCATCACTGGTCAATATGCTGCAACAAACACGTTTAAAGGCTACCATGGTATTGCACATTAACCACCCTAATGAAATTGATGATGAATTCATTTCAGCGCTTGAACCATTGCGAGATGCCCGTATACCTTTATTTAACCAAAGTGTACTACTACATAATGTCAACGATAATGCTGAGACCTTAATAACCTTAAGTGAGTTATTATTTGATGCGGGTATTCAACCTTACTATTTACATCTCTTTGACGCTGTTCAAGGGGCTGCTCATTTTGATGTTACTGAACAAAATGCGGTTGCCATAGTACAAAAAATGCTCGCCACTTTACCTGGTTTTTTAATGCCAAAATTGGTAAGAGAAATTGCTGGGCAAGCTAACAAAACCCCCATCAATCTGGCATAATGCCGATAACACCAAAGACCAATAAATCAAACCTATTATGACTAAAGCTATTGAACAACAACTGATTGAAAATATTTCTGTTATTTTAAAGAAGTCACTAACCGCCGATGCTACACTGGCTGATCTACGTGGACAAAAGAAAGCTACATTTAAAGCTATTTTTACTACAGATTCGGTATTTGAGGTATCTGCCGATACATTCCAACCTTATGTAGAAGAGTTAGCTAATGACTTATTGCAATGGCAAGAAAGCAAAGATAAAGATTTATTAGTCGTATTAGTAAAAAAAATTGAAAAATTATTCACCGTATTAGCCAATTTAGAACAAAGTTATAGCCATTAATGTCGCTTCATACTTACTCAATGACATTTTCACTACGTAAAATGGTCATTGAGTGAATCTTAACTAAATCAAATATTAACTAAATCAAACGTTAACTAGTTAATACCTTCGCTAATTGATACGTTAACTGACTTAAGTTAGCCAATTAAATATTAACTAAGCGCTCAGTAACAACTTGTAACTTACATTGATGGACTTTTAATAAGGCTAAAATATTTAAATTAAGTTGATTAATTTCGTCTAAGTACACATCAAAATTTGTGGTTTTTAAGTACGCTAATACATCAAGCTCTAGGCCATATATTGTGTACCCTTTAAAATGTGCTCGCATTGGCGCTGTGGCAATAAGCTCACACTCGGTAAGCATGACTTTTATTGCGGCCAAGAAGGCATCAATATTAGCTTTGTCGGTATCTGGTGCTAAATATATCTTAGGCTTAAATGCCATTTTTTCACGTTCTGAAAAGTTTTCTATATTCATATCAATAAACTTGGCATTAGCCACATAAATAACCGTTCTTTCAATGGTACGAATACGGGTTGATCGTAGGCCAATTTCTTCAACAACACCTAAATGATTATCAAATCGACAAAAATTACCGACTTTAATTGGTGCTGAAGTATAAAGCGTGATGGCACCAATAATGTTTTCGACTGTTTTTTGAGCGGCTAACGCAATGGCAAGGCCACCAATCCCTAAACCAGCTAATAAAGTAGATGCATTAAAGCCTAAGTTTTCGAGCCAATGCAGTGTCGCAATAGTAAAAATAACAATTTTTACTACTGTACCCGCAGGTCTTAATAAATAAACTGCTAACGGTTTATTTTGGGCGACAAATTTATCTCCCATGATGGTTTTAGTTAAATCAATTAACCGAAAGCAGACCCAACACCAAGCAATAATAAGTAAGGTACTGCCCTCACTTACGGCACGCACGGCCATAGTAACATTGGCTTCATCTTGAAAGTTACGCGCTAAAATAACGGCTATTAATAGAGCAACAGGCTGTTTAATAAAGCGTAAAATATCATCTGAAATATTGTTAGATAGACGTTTGAGTACAAAGGCAATCGACCAAGTAAACAGTTTAGCCACGAAGTAATAAATCAGCATCATGGCGGTAAAATACAACCACTGCCAAAGCATAACCCCGAACAAATCAACGGATGGAAGGTTTTTAGCTAAAAATTCACCTAAAGATGAATAGGAATATCGTTTAAAAAAACTTGGGATCTTTTCAACAGTGGCATTTGATATTTTCCAAATTTTAACTTTATCTTTACCGCGAGGCACACGCTGCAATAAAATATCAACATCACGATCACGGTATTTAATTTTACCTACTCGTTCACGATAAGAAGGGAGGCCATCATCTTTTTTCCCTTCAGGTAATACACTAATACTGTGTAAATCAACCCATAAGGTCCTATTTAAAACCACACTTAATTGCCTAGCTAATTCCTCTTTACCAACACTTAAGGTTTTTTCTGACAGGTTACGATAATCAAGGTATTGTGTTGCTAAAGAAACGTCACCATTGCGCATTGCTTGTAAATAACCAGCAATAGCACTTCTTGGTTGGCCTCGCTCAAATTCATCTTCAGGACCATCATATTTTTCGGTTTGCTCAGCTACTTCATCATTACCCTGTCCTTCTAGCATTTTCTTGACAGAAATATCTTGAGTATTTTCAGTCACTGATTGAGCGGTGGATTCTGATAAACATAAGAACAATATAATAAAAGAAAAACAGCACGCCTTTATGAAAGAAGAAAGTGGACTATAATTATTAATATACTGTGAAAGCATGATTAAGCCTTTTATGGGGTGATTTAAGAAATTAACCAAGGATAAATAAGATTGTGATAATAATAACCGAAATAAGGCCGATAAAATAGAATTTAGCGGTATAAAAAAAGCCACCTCGGTGACTTTTTAAAATTTACTATACTTAATGCTACGATTACTAAGCTATTGCGTAATAATTAGTGCGTTAAATGTAGCTTCAAACCAATCATCTAACATTTTTTTCTCATAACCCAGTGGTTTGTTACGGTATTTTAGTTGGCTCTTAGACATAAAGCTCATGTCTTTAAGTTTTACTTCGTCAGTTAAAATCACTTTACTATTACTGTCGAGTAATTGATAAGAAAACTCCATACGTGGTATGTAAAGGTCTTTAATAATACGAACTCTACTTATGCCTGCAACATTAGTGTCGCCCGCTAAGTCAACATCAGTCACTTCAATTTTAAGCTGATGGTCTTCGGGTAAAGTCTCAGCAAGTTTTGCAAAATGTTTTTCAAACGCTTTGAAGGTTCGTTCACGAAATTGTTTTTTACCTTCCGTACCAGAATTAATATCACGGTAACTTTTGTAGTCCTTCCAAGTAACTTCACTTGAAGCTGCATAAGCATTTGGCGTAACGCCTAATATGAAAGTTACCAACATAGCTGTTAACATAAATTTTTTCATACATTTCTCCTTAAATAATCAAGACACACTAAGTAAAGCAAAAAAGTGACTTAGTATTGTCAGTATTTGCTACCAAAGTGTATCAATTTGTAGCATAAAATTGTTGCATCACTTTATTAACTATCATCGCAGCGCGTTGCGATTTTTCACTTGATTTACTGTCTTCGTGTACAAACCCTTGAACAACACCTCGCCAAACGCTCTCCCCAGTACGAACATCTTCAACATAAATTAAAAAACTACCTTTTGTTAAGCCTTGATCATTGTTTAAACCCGGCGATAAACCAAACTTTTCATTAATGGTTTGATCCGATAAATCGGTAGTTAACGCTAGACCAAAACCAACATAAAATGTCGTGTCGGTATAATCTTTAGTGTAACTGAAACCGTTACGAGTTAAGTCACTTATAATAGCATCAGCATAACGCTTATAAATTGCTTGTGTTTCACTTGGCTTCAATGATGTTTTTTTAATATACTTTGGATCTAATGCAAAAAGACTATTTTTCTGATACGAAATAGTTTTATCTTTAATGCTTGATATGGCCAATTGATTATTGGGTAATGATGGAGTTGGTGGTTCATTTACACAACTCAGCAGCATCATACTAGTGATGACTGCAATCATTACCTTTGGCAGTAGGTTAAATTTGATAAGCATGTAAATTCCTCGGTAATTATTAATCGCTAAAGTAAAGCAGCCTTTTTTTTTTAGTATAAAGACAAAGGCAGAAAATATCAGCAATATTATGTAATTAAACGTATTAAGATATTTTATATTGTAGGAGCGACCAATAAGCCTATTGGGTTCATAAATAGGTAAACCACAGTCATTTTTAACTGAAATTAAAACATATTATTTATACCTTTAAGTGATGTGGTAAAAGCATCTTAAGCGCTGTCACTATATTATTATTCGCTCTCTATTTTAAAACCCCAATAATAACTTCTTCATTTTGATGATTACGCTTAACTACACACACAATGTAATAAATTTGTAACTCTAATGCCTTATGATTATTGAATATAAATTAAATAATCTTTGGAGTTCATGCAATGACCACTGTTTTTTCTGGCGACTGGCAACAAAGTAATCAAGCCTTACTATCTAAACTGAGTCAATTATCTGAGTGTGCTGAACAAAATTTTGATATTGAGATATCAATTACTAAAATGCTTGAAGAAGCGGAATATCGTAACTTAGTTATAACTGAGTTAGGACAACTTGGTCATCGAGATATCACCAAGATTACTCATTGGTTAGCTACCCCCTCAGTCACTGATAACACTAGTAATAAAGACGCAGTAGCGAGTCAGGAGGTATCTAGCCTAAAAAAAACTAACCAGAAAAAATCACCTACCGCCTTGTTAATCACCCTCACTGTACTGATCACCTTGTTAGCCTCAGTAGGTAGCATGCTTTGGTATCAGAATACCTCTAATAACCTTGACTCTCCCTCACATGTCCCCCCATTGAAAACGACTAAGTCACAATTATCTGCGGCACAAATCAGTGCAAATAATAGTATTCTGGCGACTAACCAAGAACTCCCCGCACAATACAATAAACCATTAACAACCAAAACCGAACGCAGCACTGTGTTTAGGTTGCATGGTTCGAACACAATAGGAGAAAAGTTGGCACCTATGCTACTCGAGGGGTTTCTGAATACACGAAATATTACTGATTTTAGCTGGGTTGAGCAATCACCATTAGAGCGTACCTTGCACTACACTTTAGGTGATAAAAATTATGCTATTGAGCTAAAAGCTCATGGTTCAAGTACGGCATTTACAGCGCTTAACACTAACTCAGCAGACATAGGCATGTCTTCACGCCGGATCAAAGCAAAAGAAATTGATAAATTAGCTAAAGTAACTGGACACCTCAATAAGTTAGGTAATGAGCATATTATAGGGTTAGATGGCTTAGCGGTAATTATTAATCAAAATAATCCGGTTAAACAACTTTCAAGTGCAACCCTTGCTAAAATATTTTCAGGCGAAATAAAAAACTGGGCACAGGTGGGCGGCCCTTCTTTACCCATAAAATTATACGCCCGCGATGCACACTCGGGAACATGGGATACCTTTAAAAAATTGGTATTAAAAAAACATGATACAAAACTTTCAGCACAAGCTGAGCGTTTTGAATCAAGCTCTGAATTATCTACCCTAGTATCACAAAATGAGGCGGCTATTGGCTTCATAGGCTTAAATTATGTATTGCACAATAAAGCTGTGGCCATAGCAGCTAGTCAAAACAGTGGTGCAATTTACCCAACACGCTTTACCGTAGGTACCGAAGACTATGCGCTAGCCAGACGTTTATATTTTTACACCCCGACCTCTGCCCCAACAATAGTGAAAGACTTTGCTCAGTATGCGTTATCAAATAGTGGCCAAGAAATTGTTGCTGAAGCTGGATTAATTTCACAAAATATAAAGCTGGAACAAGTTTATCCTTTGCAAGATGCACCACAAAAGTACCAAGAGTATGCTGCTAAAGCCAAGCGTCTGTCACTAAATTTTCGGTTTGATTACGCGACAAAAGATCTCGACAATAAAGGGAAGCGTGATTTACAACGTTTAGTTGATTTTATGGCTAACCATCAAAGTAGTCGTTTGATATTAATGGGCTTTTCCGACAGTGTGGGCGCTAAAGCTAAAAATAATAAACTATCAAAACAACGTGGTAAATCGGTAGAGTTAGCACTCACTTCACGCGGAATACCTGTTTTAGCTGTTGAAGGGATGGGTGAAGCCTTACCTATTGCCAATAATGATACTGAAGATGGTAGAAAACGTAATCGCCGTGTTGAAGTATGGTTACTTTAATATGTTTGTAATATTGACAAAGTACACTAGTACTATTGTTGTAAAAATTAAAGAACACTAAGGAAATATACAATGCTTAACATATTGACTGATGAACAGAGACTGTTAGCAATCTTTAATAATTATAATGCTGAGGAGTTGAACACCGCCTGCGATAATATTAAACACGTTATTACTGCACTTAATCAAGCTGCAACGACATTATTAGCTAATAGGCGCACTCATGGAATACTGATTGTTGATGGGAGTATTATTAAGTGCCCTAAAAATAAAGGTAGTTTGCTTGATGATACGAATAAGACGCCTGAGTTCCATAGTATTTTATTAGAAAAAGCATTATTAATTTCGGTAATGAATACCCTGTGTTTATCAGAGGCCATGTTGGTAAAAGCTAACTTTATTAACTGCTTGGTAATAAACTCAGATGAATTTGCAACTGAGCTAGAAACAGAGTTACAAACTCATACAGACAGCAATGAACTTAAATCAAGTTATAAAGCAAGTCATAAAGAAAGTAATGGGGTAATTGAGGCTATCAAAAGTCCAGTTGAAAAATCTGCCATAGCCACTGAAACACTGAGCAAAAATAATGTATCACCAATACGCTTAACTCAAATAAAACAAACGTTAACTAAAGCGGTTAATGCTCCGGCTAAAAGGTCTATTAAAACTAACGAGGACATAAAGCATAAGCTTAATAGTTTATTGAATAAACCGACAGTAAAAAATATTAACCTGATAAAACCTAGCGAACTAACGGCAAAAAAAGCGTAAAAATTCATAAAATTTTTAAATAAAAAAGCCTAAACAATATGGTTTGGGCTTTATTTACATAAGAAGAATTAAACTATATTATTCGGTGTTGACTTTATTCTGGCATTTGTGACGAATGATGTTCGATAATTTTCCAGCACTGACCATTCCAACGGTAAACATAAGTGAAACGAGCTTGCACTGTACTACCGTCTTTAAACAAAAAGGTGTACACACCAGAATTAATGGCCAAATCACCAAATAGGCGAACATTAGCCTCATCAATTTTACCTTGTGGGCCTTTTGCCAGAAAATGAACAAAGTAGTCTTCTATTTCTGGGTGGTTATGGCGTACTTGATTAGACACAGTGGGTAATAAAACGGCATTATTTTCATAAAGGGCTGCAACCTTTCTGGGTTCACCCGTTTGCAATGCATTATTCCACTCTTCAAATAATGACAAAATAACTTTTTCGCTCATAAATTCACTTCCTTTCTATTGATATTTTTTATAGCGACAATGATATCAATCAATCGACAAAGCTGTAAATACAGTAAGGTACAAAATGTACTGGCAAATAGAGTACGAAATACAGTTATTATTTAAAAATAGATTTAAGTAGATACAAAAAGATATCTCGATGGCCAGCTTTAGCAAAAAAGGTGACATTATTTTTTATGTAGTCATTATCAAATAAAAAATAATTGTAAACAATAAAATTACTACATGTATGAAATGCTGTAAGCAGGACATAACCAACAACCGAGATGATCCAAGGCATAGATGCATGATGTAAATAAAAATAATAAATCTATTAACGTTAATAGCTCAGCCTTTATTCCATCCATGATTTGAGTTTATTATTTATCTTGGGTTCTCTAGTAGTTAGGTATCACAGGTTTCGATTAGGAGCTATAAAACTACTAAATTAGACTATAACTGTAATCCTAAGCAATTATTATTGAATTATAGCCCCAGATGACTAAGTTCTTTTGAACATCTGAAATACTGAGTAAAAATAAGATAGAAATTCTTACAGTGCTGCGCCAGATAGGCTTGCCATTTCCATTGCCCTTATCGAGTCTAAAACATATAAGACCAACAAATAGAGTATGATCCCAAGATAATATTCTTTTTTATCTTGGTTACGGCTATAGCACCTCCCACCTATATAAAGTAGGCCTATAAGCAGTGCATATCCAACACCCGCCACAATACAGACCATAAAAGCAATATGTATAAAATAAATATATTCAATCATTGCACTTCAACAACAAATATCTTTTCACTCAATATTTCTAATTTCTACTTAGCTTCGTTTTTTTTAAGAATGCTTTAATTAGAGTTTTAGCGTGTAATCTTAGCATTTGGGAGAGACTTTGCTTGTATTTATCTAGCAGTAACGATCTATAAACCTTATCGAAGGCGACAAATTGTCTGTTTAAAGAGAACTTATCTTTGATATGTTTTTGTGCATTTTCTGCAAGATTTTCTCTTAGAGTAGGTGATTCGATTAACGTCTTTATTGCGTGAATAAGCGCTTCTGTTTTTTTTGAACCTTCATTAACTTCAATGGATTCTACAGGAATTAGCATAGCATTATTTTTGTCGGTATATATTTCATTAATACCAGGGATATCACGGGTAATAATAGGAAGTTTAGCGAGACTTGCTTCAGCAAGTGTTAAGCCAAAGACTTCCTCAGATGGAACTGAAATAAAACAATCTGCATTACCTGCATAATACTGCGCAACCTTATCGGTTGGGGGATAAAATTTAACCTCGTCATGTAAATGTAACTCGTTAACTAAAGCTATTAATTTCGACCTCTCACACCCTGAACCAACAACTGCTAACTTCACGTTATACTGTTCTTTTAAGTTCACTATCGCATAAAGTATTTGATCTACACATTTTCGAGAAATTAAGGATCCCACATACAAAATAACAAAGTCATTTTTTTCTGCCGAAAGTTTACTTCTAATATCAACTGGGTTATCACAACGCACACGATCAGGGTCTAACCCGTTATAAATAACCTGTACGCGCTTACGGCAAAATTCATCGAGTTTAAAAACATCTGTAACACATTGGCTCACACCAACAATACTATCCACTCCATGAAATAATAACGTTAATCTATCTCTGTACATATAACGTGCATGTAAATGCAGTAATAACGGTATACCTACAAATTTACACACAGGCACCATCCACTGACAAGGTCCACCGTTATTACAATGTACTAACGAAATCTCATATTCCTTAATAATGTTCTTCGCTTTAAGTAATACTTTAAAAAATTGTAAAAAATTCCACTTTGGTGCGGTCCAATAAGCAAGACATACAAATTCATCAACGATAACGTCAACCCCTAAAGCCATCGCTTCTTTTGCTAGCGCATTACTATTACACCAAAGTACGGGTACATAATTATTGTCTTTAGCCGATTTAAGTAAATCTAATAAAACCACCTCACTGCCTCTGATCCAGTTATCTCCGTAGTGTACATAAAGTATACGAAGGTCTTTCACTTTCTCTTGATTCTTTATATTAGACATACCCCTGCCCCTCGAATAATTTAAATAGTGAGATACATAATCAATGTGTACATATCAAAAGAATACGATTTATATGTACTATGATATTTAATCAACAGTTTAGGCCATTTGGCAAAGCCAAGTAGCAACAATAGCTAAACTAATAGTAGGATATAAATAACTAAATTTGTAAGGAAGGTAGACCTTTTTCTAACTGAAGTAGTAAAAAGTCTCGTACCCAGTGCATTAGCCACAATAAGAGCGATAAGCGCACCTTCCACCATAGGTTATGGCATTAAAATAATAGCATAGGGCTACCAACGACACATGAATCAATATTAATGTGCATTTGTAATTATGAACTTTTTTCAACAAAACACCCTGAATTTAATAAATCAGATAACATTTTTAATAAAGTACTCAGTAGTAACAAAGGTAATACCAATTCCGATAATTTTATGATCTAATGTCCTTAACAAAGGATAACTCAATATGACTCAAGATTTATCGAAAATTATTGCCACCACGACGTCTGATAGTCTTCGGATCAGATTGTTTGCCGTA
>Ga0115006_10000430_pt1 | contig 22656 bp, 22 predicted proteins | sample ArcOceMetagenome_3_FD_88943 | JGI IMG/M metagenome (GOLD analysis project Ga0115006, IMG submission 88943) | Marine eukaryotic phytoplankton communities from Arctic Ocean - Arctic Ocean- Svalbard ARC20M Metagenome | ecosystem: Environmental > Aquatic > Marine > Oceanic | place: Arctic Ocean...
AAGCAATAATTTTGGCTGTGGCCTGCTCGGGTCAATTGACACCTCAGCGGCAGAAAGCAACGTAATTTCCGGAGGACTAAGCTCCAAACTCAGATGCGTTGACAGACGCTCTGTATTAATATTTTCGCGAAGCAAGCGCAGATCATTAACCTCCCGTTTAAGCGTTTTTAACTGCAGTAAATCGCGGCTTTGCAAAGCAAGCGTTTTCGTCTTGCGAAGTGCAAACTTTCGCAGCGTGCTAAGACGATCTGGCTGGGTAATTTTCCGCATCTCCAACTCGGCAATACTGCTGCGCAGTTCTTTTAATTCCCGTTGCAAAGCGAACAAACTCACCTCGTTTATCAACTCCATTTTGGCGGAAAACTCGGCAACCTCATTTTCGGCTTGGCGCAAGGCAACTTGGGCATGCTGTGCCTGTTGACCCAGCCATCGTAGAGCCACTTTCATCCGCTCCAGACGCGCCGCCTCACTGCGGCGAATATGCTTCTCGGCCAGGAAATTTGCGACCCGAGCAGCGACCTCAGAGCGCTCGCTCGACACCGATATGTCAAACACAGTTGTATCCGGTACATTGCGTACGACAATTGCCGCGGCGAGCGTGTCAGCGGTGAGGTTCATGATTGCTTGCGACGTAAATACACTGAGCGCGGGTTTGAGTTTCAGAGCGCGCATGACTTGATCAGACACGGTCTCTGGGCGCAATACAGGATTAAACTCTGGATCCTGATCGAGATCGAGAGCTTCTATTGTCTGCTGTAATAAACTCCGCGCTCGCAGCAGCTCGACCTCAGTATGGCCAGCGCTGTCGGCTTGCGGCAAACCCGGCATCAGGCCAGACAAAGACGGCATTTTCATCACCGGTGCGCTGCGGTGCAAACTTGCTGTCGCATCATATATCGGAACCGCAAAATAGACCAACCAGACCCAGGCCAGCCCGACACCTGTAAAGCCAGCACCAAGTATCCTGAACTTGTTTTGCCAAATCTGCTGCAGCACGGCGGCCAGATCGATCAAATCGACCGGATCCGTGCCTACTGTATACTGTCCATTGGTGGGAAGAGATGACATAGGGCTTCCGGTTCCATTTAATGCGAATTTGCAGGACTTAACAGCGCCCAGATGAAGACCCTATTAAGATTTTTGCAGTTTGATCATCTGCGGTGGAATGGGGTAGAAAAATGTTTCAATATGAATATTATCACGCACATCGTCTGCAGTGTCATCGCGCGCCTATGCCGCGTTACAGCGACGGGGTTAAGCGGCTTTTAGATTTTGCAATTGCGCTGACGGCCAGTCCAGCTTGGGTGCCGCTGGTGGCCATCATGTGGGCTATCACGCGATTAAAGGGGGGCGCCGGATTTTTTGCCCACCCCCGAATCGGCCGCGACGGAGTGGTCTTTCAATGCTGGAAAATTTGCACGATGGTGCCAGATGCAGAGCATCAGCTGCAGAGACACTTGAAAACAAATGCTGCAGCTGCCGAGGAATGGCGCATATATCGCAAGCTCAAAGCAGACCCGCGCGTGACGCCTTTAGGTCAGCTGTTCCGCAGGCTATCATTAGATGAGCTCCCGCAATTATGGAATGTTCTGCGCGGCGACATGAGTTTGGTCGGGCCACGTCCGGTCCCTAAAAATGAATTGAAAAAATATAAAGGCTGCACTTGGATGTATTTATCGATGCGGCCGGGTCTCACAGGCCTATGGCAGGTTTCAGGCGCAGACCAACGGCGATATTCAGATCGCATACGTCTTGATAGCCGTTACCAACAGGAAATTTCGCTTTGGACAGACCTTAAAATCATCCTGCAAACAGTTCCAGAGGTGTTGCGCCGCATCAATGGCGTGGCACCAACCTAAGATCGTTAACGCAAAAACCATCGGTAAAGCCCCCAAAGGCCCATACTGTGGATGGCAACGGCGCAGGCCAATGCCATCGTGCTCAGCCCGGCCACAATTACATAGCTGGCCAGCACCAGTGGTAGGAGTACCCAAACCAGCTTGCTCCTGAGCACCTCTTGGCCGCTCAGTGCAAGCAACATACCACTGGCGCCAAACACCGCCGGAGCAGCATTTGCCAAGACCAAAAAAAAGCCCGTGAACACAGGCTGCTTTAGATTGAAAATCTGCATTAAAAAGGGCATAATAGCACATAAGGTCAGCGCCCCAAAAGCGCCGAACGCAGCAAAATAGCGGTTGATCTGCGTCCTGACCGGCCCGAACCGCCCACAGCGCAGGGCTAGGACGATCTTTGGCTCAAAAACTGCTCTCAATGCATCAAACACCAGTCCCAAAGAGGCGGCGATGCGGCGCAAGACCAAATATCCCACAGCCGCCTCTGGGGCAACCATGAGGCTCAGCGCAAATATATCCAAGTTTAGAAATAAAGTTTGCCCCGCATGCCCAAACCAAAGTGCCACAACCCCTTTGGGCACAGGTGGATCATCTTTGCCTGATAGCCGCCAAAATAATCCAAATCCCAAAGCCCGGACACCGCTTTTTCGGGCACTTGCAAAGAGCCAGATCCATGTCATAAAAAGACCAACAGCCTGAGTGAACAGGACCCAAGATAAACTGATACTCTCCAGCAAAGAGATCCCTACAATCAAACTTGCAGCCAGCCCCCAACGCAACACGCCCATTGCCACCATTGGACGCCAGAAATCGCCCTGCGCCCGACAAGCCGCAGCCATCAAAGTTAAATCTGTCAACAAAATGCAACATAACATCAATAGCCCACAGGCCACCGGCGATAAAAAAAACAACACTGGCACCGTGGCAACAAGGGCGAGCCCCCGCCCCCACCGCTGAGCTGTTTGTAAAAACTGCTGACACTGCACCGGGCATCCGGTTCCATCGCGGATCAGCCCTTGCAACCAACCGGCGCTGGCCAGCCCCGCGATCAATCCAATAACAGCCATCAGGATCAACAGCTGGCCCAAAACAGCAGGGTCCAGTAGCTTATCCAACACCCAGATATACCCCAGTGCCACCACCGCGCCTGCCACGCGCAAACCCAAAGCCAGCAATCCCGCGCCAAGCGTCAACAGCAATCCGGGGCCCACTGCGCTTGTTGCGTGAATACGGTTATGCAAAATCACCTCGTGGTGGTTGATGCTCTTTAGCCGCCCAAGCAGCGGCAGCAGCCAGCCAAAACCAATTGAGATACAGGCCGCGATACCCCGTTACCAATAGCGCACTGAGGCAGGCCCCTATTGCCAGAACATAAAGACCCGCCATGGCAGGACTGATTTGTACGACCCCGCGCCCGCGTATCAAAAGATAAAAAGCCAGTGCCATCTGACATAATGCCGGCCAACCCTCTTCAAAAATCCGTTTGATTATGTGTGAGTTTATCCCGTCTGGCAAACTGCCGATACGCAGCCCCCAGCTGCGCGCGACCTGATGTGCACGCAACGGCACCTGTGCCGACTCACCGAGACCAAGGCCAAACATATCGCCAGTTACAAGAGGCGAAAGACCCGCAAGTATAGACACTAGGCGGATTGAGAACGATCCATAGGCAGATCCCACAACGATCCGGTCGACATAAAAATATTCAACATACATAACCAAGAAACCGCCAAGCAATGCGGCAAGCCCCACCAGCATCAGTGCACCATTCACCGTCAATCGCGTGGTCAAAACCAGCGATAGAATCAACAGAAACGGCGCCAGAGACAGCACTGAAGTCGAGCGCGAGAACAACAGCGAAAAACAGGTCAATAATAGAAAGAAAAATGCGCATTTACGGGCCCGCTCAGTGCTTAACGGGTGCAAAAGAACCGACAGACCCATCGCTGCCGCAATCGCGGTGTGCACCGCAAAAGTCGACACCTCAGGGAACAAGGCAAACCCACGATCGAATTGCGGTGGTAGCCGAAACGCAAAATTACTGCGAAAATCCAAGTCTTCCGCACCATACCATATCTGCACCATAAAAAAGATCACCGAGAGTATTGCGGCAATATAAAACCCTTTCAAAAAAGCCTCACACAGACTGTGATCGGTCAATACCAAAGTTATCAAGGCCACAAATGGCAGCGCGAAAAAAACTATCCACATCAGCACCAAAACCTCACCACCGCTCACCAGCCAAGACAAACCTAAGGTGATACAGCAAGGGATCAGAACTCGCGGCGCATAAATCACACAGCGCCGCGCATGCACAAGAATAAACGGCCACCCTGCCAGCACCAAAAGATCCATCGACTGAACAGGTAGGGCCCACATTACTGGGCTCCAGGCGGGGACCCACAACGCCAGACCCGCCAGAGACGCCCAGACCCTAAATGCCAAACCTGGGTTCACAGCCCCACACTTTGCAACAGATGATCGCATTCGCTTGGGAAAAGCAGCGCTTTTTGCAAGGCTGGGGTCATTTTCAAAACCGCCGATCTTTGCGCGCAAGCCGCGTCTTCGCACCTCATCACAGCCATAACCTTTTGCAACAAATCGGTCATATCGGAAAATCTCAAACCGGGGTCCGTCACCAACTCCCGAACGCCGCCGCTATCATGAACAACGGGCAAAACACCCGCGCAGATCATTTCAGCCACCGCAATACCAAAATGTTCGCCACGATACATGTGCACACCAATCCGCGCCTTGGCCAACGCCTCGGCCAATGTCGCCTGATCTGCGTTTGGCAAGAGCGAAATATGTGGATGTCTGGCATACCGCTGCAAAAAGCGATCCGCATAGGCAGATCGGGCATACCCAATGACCTTTAGATGTGCCGGAATACCACAGCGTTGCAGCTGTTCGAGCAGCGTCACAGCATCTTCAAGGCGCTTGTTCGGCACGATCCGACCCACCACCACGATGCCATAGGGATCGCGGCCCGATCGTAGACCATGGGTCGATAAGGCCGGCAATGGGAACTGTGCGCGCGATGACACGGGCAAAAGCGCCGGGACCCGCACTGGGGGATAGAGCACAAAGGGTGGCGCGGACCCACACTGTTGAATGATCTGTGCCGTCCAACGTGAATTAGCCACAAATATTCTACTATCAGCAACATCACCACCGGCCAAAAGCCGGCAAAACCTTGTATATAAACCCCTGAAAAAAGGAAATTTCGCACCCAGAAACTGCAAGACATGGGCGCTTGGATCAAAGAGCCGGGGACCATGGGCCACCGTCAAAACTGGACAAAACAACTTTGGGCCCTCGCCAAAACTAAGCACAACATAGTCGTAGTGCCGTGACAGTGCGGGCAAAGACCGGCAGACAAGCGCATATTTCCAAAGAGTCAGCCGCTGCAGGCCCAGGTGTTTGCCCAGACGAAACCAGACCGGGGCCCAATGTCCACCACCGGCGGGCAGATGCCCAGAAATATCAATGAGGCCAACTGCATGGCCGCGCTGCCGCAACACGCGTGCCAAAGCCCGCGCGTAGGCTTCGGCACCACCGCCTGCTTGAAAATCTGGATGGGCAATCAGCACCCGCATTCAATATCCAACGCACTGGCAACCCGGAAACGATCCTCTGCAGAAATGTCCATCGTGCAACCTGCGTCAAACCAGATTGGTTTCAGCATTGCTTTGATCCGGAATGGCAAGTGACGACGTAAAATTGTCTTAAAGCCGCGGATCTCAAGGAGGCGGTTCAGACGGTCGAACCGCACAGCTGCACTGGCATTTCTGACCTGAACCGAAAGGTCAAAGCCGCGTGGGTCTACGTTGAGAAACGCCGCAATGTCGTTCAGACAGGCCCGCGGGGTCGCAATCATTTTCTCAAACTCAATTGACAGAATTTGCCCGGGATCAAAAAGTGCTTTTATACGAGCGCAGCCGGGCCATTGACGGGAGGGGCGCAACAAAAATCGGGCGGCAAGATCAGTTATACCTGACTGTTCTTCCAGCAGGGCTTGGCGCAGCGAATGCGCCACCCGACCCGTCCGGCGGGCTAGTTTATAGTGGGACAAAGACCGCTCAAGTGGATTGCGAGTTAGTAAAATAATACGGGCCTGTGGTGCATAGACCTGCAATTTTACAGGGGCCTCCGGACAGGCCAGATAACTGGTCGAGGCCTCAAATCGCCACCGACTGCGGCTGGTTGCAAACAGCGCTTCATAATCGGCACACGAGCGGAAGACCGCAAATTGGGCACGACGGACACAGCCAGATTTGACATACTGCGTGGGATTGACGTCGTTCAAATGACTACTGCGCACGTAGTCGGGCTTGAATTCATGGGCCGAAAAATAATTCGGCTCTTTCACACGGCTCAGACTGATGTCGGGATGGCTGTCCATCCAATACGCCAACTGAGTTGACCCAGCCCGGGGCGCTGCAATTAAGAACAGGTTCGGGGTGCTCATGTATGAAGGGCCTTTGCAAACACAGCTTGCATCGAGAAAATGCCAAATAGCAGGCCCAAGCCAAAGCCCATGTGACTGACAAAAGCCAATAACGCAGCACGTGGCCCGATAAACAGACCGGCCATACATAACGTCACCAGATAGAGACCGGCAGGCAAAGCCAGCTCTGGGACAAACGTCGCAAACGGCATCATAGCCAACCCGAGTGCGGCACCGAGCGGCAGTACCTGCCGTATCTGAGGCCGGTGTTTGTCTTTATGCCAAAGTGCGGCCCGAGCTTTTCCGTTGCGCCACATCTGCACCCAGACCCCCCGCGGCGCGGCGCGCGGATAGTAGTGAACGGCCAGTTGAGCAGCCTGCCAAATGCGTCCCCCTGCGGCGATCAGACGACGATCGTAATCGACATCTTCACAAGCCTCCAAGCAGGTATCATACCCCCCCAAGGCCTGAAAGCACACCAAACGAAAGGCCGCGTGATGGCCGTGTTGCACCCAACCAGATCCAGTATCTTGCCGGTGGGCGGCGTTACCATGGCCAAGCCAACTGCGTTGCAGCCTGGCATTAGCTGCCTGCCAACCACTTACTTGCTTTGATGTTGCAATCAGCGGGACAGTCACACTATCGGCGTTTTTTTCACATAAAACCCGCACCAGCCGCGTGACAAATCCATGCATATATTCTGCATGCGCATCCATCCGGATCATATAGCGATAGCCCTGCCGATAGGCGCATTGCGCGGCCATATTGAGGCCATGAGCCTGAGTGCAGTTTTCATTTATTAAAAGGTAAAGATCGGGGTCAGTCATGCACATCTGCCGCGTCTTTTGCACACAGCCGTCCGTGCTGCCACCGTCGACGATCCAAATCGGAATATGGGGTTCTGCAGCCCGCAAGCGATGCAATAGCGTCGGCAGATATGAGACCTCATTCAAGACGGGGATGATAACCAGAGAACTTTCCATACCACCAGTTTGGTCCTGAGCCCGTTGACAGCCGGTTAAATCCCGCAGGACAGACTCAAACCAATAGTTAAAATTTTTCAAATCAAGGCATAGTGTTGCTGCCTTAAGACACAAAAAAGAGCAACAGCGCGCGCCAGTTTGATACACTTCAAAACCACGCCTTATTTGCAAATCCGGTGACAACGCCTCTCACAAACCAAGGCCATATAGTGGGCTTTATTGCCAATTATAAAGGTATTACGACCACAATTGCAGGTCGCACAGGTCGAACGGCCCTATAATCTAATTAAGATATAGCCACCGCATACGAGCCCATTAGGTTTGCTCTGGCCAGGTTTCTGCGCCTCACATCACCGCGATGAAACTGTTAAAATAGACTAAAACCTAAGATAAAGGGCACAAAAGCGCCACATTCGCATCACCTTTTCAACCTTTGTAATGGGTATCAAACCCATATGGTGGGGTTTCAATATACGACAAAACTGACTTTGGATCAGTCATACCTAAGGGGTATCACTGATTTGAAAATCGGTCCAAACGGGATACTATATGCCGGATCGGAACATACCGACGGGGTGACCACATGGTCTCTTGGCGACGGTACAGTTGCACAGCATGTGGCAAGTTTAGAATTTGCCCCGTGGGTGGGCACAAGAGGACTGAGCGATATCGAGGTGACAACAATCAAGGGACAGACGGCACTGATTCCGTCAGGGCGGTATGACGATAAGATGGCCTATCACCGATTGGATGGATCAGGGGTTTTCGAAAGTACGAAAATACTATCTGCCCCAACAGAGATCGTCGGGCATATCAATGAAAGTGTAGTTCTAAACTTCGGTTCAAAAACCTATTTTCTGGCCAGCCAGCAAGGCGTCTCCGGATTTAAAACATTCCAAATCCGCGATGATCTTACGATGAAATACAAACGGCATGTAACCGATAACCCCAAGGCGCGCATCGATGATATCGATGATATGACGGCAGCGACGCTTGCAGGCAGACAGTTTGTGTTCATGACATCCGCTGCGGAAGATGGCGTGACCGCATTTTGGGTGCAGCGCTGGGGCAATGTTAAAGAGCGCGCCAGCGCAAGCCCAGAGACCGGTTTATATATTGATAAACCCGTGGCCTTGGTCACCGCCACGCTGGACGGCAATCTGTATGTCATCGTCGCGGCAGCGGGCAGCGGATCGCTCAGCACATTGCAGGTCGGCTCATGGGGCCAACTCACACCCATAGATCACGTATTGGACAGCCTTGAAACACGGTTTGACGGGGTCACTGCATTGTCCGTTGTCACATTAAACGAGCGTGCCTTCGTTGTCGCTGGTGGCGCTGATGACGGGATCAGCCTGTTTGAACTGTCCGCTGATGGCAAATTGCACCACTTGAGCTCTCTTGCCGACCAACATGGCACCACCCTTAACAATATAAGCGCGATCACCGCGACTGTGGTCGGTTCCGAAATTCAGGTTTTCGTCTCCTCTAGCGCAGAGCAGGGGATCACGCAGTTTACGCTGGATTTAGATAATCTCGGCATACAGATTACCGGCACCCGACACCAAGATACTTTGCGTGGAACAGATAAAGATGATCTGCTGGTCGGGTATGAGGGTCATGACCATCTTTACGGTGGAGATGGTGATGACCGTTTGATTGATGGCACGGGAGTTGACCGGTTAACCGGTGGCGAGGGTGCCGACATTTTCGTGTTTAAAAAGGATCAACGATTAGACCGTATCGAGGATTTTGAAATTTCCGTGGATAAAATTGATTTAAGCGACTTCAAAGGGCTCCATTCCATTGATCAGATTACCTTCGCAAAGCGCGACTATGGTGTGCTGCTTAAGTATGCCGACGACCGTCTCGCGATAGAAGCCACAGAGGAGCGAATCCTGGTCTCGGATTTTTCGGCGGATGACTTTATCTTTGCATGATTTATCTGCCGTCCATGCGATTTGTCTTGGACAGTTTTTCATTCAACCTATTTTACATCCCCAGAATGCGCTTTTATCGGCCATGATATAACCATCTGCCTGCCGAAATCTGGCTTGACATTCGACCGTATCGTTTGCGGCTAAAGGTACCAGCGTCTGGAGGTTCAAACAGGAGGCTTCACTATGATGCAGGCCACTGAGTTCCCCAAAGCCACCTGACACCTCAGAGCTGCTATTTTTAACCAAACGCCCCTGAAGCATGGCATCATCACGGCTGTTACGCTTATAAATAAAACACGCGCCCATGAGATATGTACCCGCGACAGGAGCCGTGAAAACGTTATTACTGGCATCAAAGGCATTTTGAGCATTGTATTCCCCTACATTCATAGAAACCCTCACCCACTCATCTAAGGGAATGTATTGATCAAAATTTATAGTCGATTTAAACCGTGGTAACGCCTCAAAATCGATGATTCCCGTTGGTGTGTTAACGCTTAGGGCTTCTAAAAACGATTTACCGTCTAGCGATACAGATACCCGAAAACGGTCAGATCCAAATTGGCCAAGCAAAGCGGTGCAAACACCATTGGTTTTAAGCGTGAAACCTAAATCATCTGTTATCGCCTCCCGTTCCAAAACTTGTACCATGCTACCGGAGCCGCCATCGCTGATCGATTTCGCACTCCAAACAGCTGTGTTTGCCCGTATGTGAACCGGCACGGCTGGTGTTGCTTTGGCATTCACACCAAAAAGGGTGAGGTTTTGCAATTTGGTTGGCCCATCCAAAACCCAATGTTGTCCAGTATAAACAATTTGCATATTTTGGTCCACAATATAGGCGCGCCACCCGACTCTAGGCGTATAAAAATGCCAGGATTGGGTTCGGTATACTGCAATATCATGCTCATGCCCCGACCAAACCCCTGTTGCAGACTTAGCTATGATGTAGATATCGGCCTCTTTTGCACCAGAGGGCGGCACCGATTTGGAAGACGAAATCGCAGTCAATTGAACTAATACGTCTAAGATTTGCAATGCCTCGTTATGAATGACATGCTTTTGAGCCTGTGAGGGTAAAATAAACGGCAACTCTAAATTTGATGATGTATCGGTCATGTCTTAGGTCCGGTAAATAAGGAAATCCAAACATATATCGCTCACATCAATGACCCTAGTGTTTATAATGCGTACGGTTCCATAATTGAAATTTAAATTTATTTTTTTAAAATTTGATATTTTTAAATATACCGATTTTCGAATAAATATTACTTACAGAATAATATTTTTTTAAAGATAGAGAAAAATTTATTATCAGGAAAAATCGATTGTAAATTTATTTACACACCCTGACATGTTATTAAACATGTCCGCATAATCACAGTTAAACCAAATCTTAATTGATCAAAATGGCATAATCAATATAGTCAAAATCAGATGTTAAATTACTAATTATTAATACTTTATTTAAGAATTTCCAAAGTTTTCCGATTTCCATGATGGGTGAGCTGGACGGTTCCTACATAGTGATATCTCATCTTTCGCGTGTTCTTCTGGAGTTGCATCAATGCATCAATCAGATGAATTTGTACTGCGCTCTCACTTCTCAATCAGCTATCGTAGGCTTGGCAAATTTATCAAAACGTATTCTACTAAATTTATTTTAGCTTGCCCTGTATAAACTTCTCGGCTATGATGTTGTCACAGAAAAATTCTGTAAGTGTACACGTTTAAAAATAAAGTTATAGTAATCAAACCGGAGTTGATAATGAAAATCGATTTAGAAAGTTATTCATTGAAAGATTTAAAGAAGATTCGTAGCGATGTAGAAAAAGCTATCAGTAGTTTTGAGCAGCGAAAGTTAGCTGAGGCGCGTTCTGAGCTAAGCGCCAAAGCGAGTGAGTTGGGTTATTCGCTAGATGACCTGCTGGGTGCTGTTGCGACACGCAAGAGAACGCCCGCGAAACCAAAATACCGCCATCCCGTTGAGCCCGAATTGACTTGGACGGGCCGTGGGCGTGCGCCCCTTTGGATGGTAGAACTGGAAAATAATGGAAATAATCGGTCCGAATTATTAATTTCTCATTAAATCACCAGTAAGTTACTCAAGTCGTTTAAAATATATCTGGGCAGTAGTTTCAATTAAATTGCCAATTCTAAAAGATAGAAGAAAATAAAGCGTTTACTGGTATTGGTTTATTAACACCAATACCAGTACTCGGATTAGAAAATTCGTAACATGCAGTCAAATATCGACCAAGCCAAATTCACTCTCGGTACGGTCAAAAAGATAAAGTTACGCTCTAACCTGTAAACAGCCAATCGCAAAACCCGGTCGAGGATCGGTCGAAGCGCATGTGTCATACACACAAGAGGTGGTTTTGGGATTTTGGACCGTTTATTTACGCAGATCGACTAATTAAAATGATGATCTGATATGACGAAGAGAAAGACCCGTTCCCCTGAGTTCAAGGCGCGTGTTGAGCGTGATGCGATCTCCAAAGAGCTGACGTTGGCTGACGTATTCAAGAAGTACGGCGTACATTCACGCCAGATCAGCACATGGAAGCGTGCGGCACTTGATAACATGACGTCGGAGTTTAGGCGTCGGGGCAGCGATCCTTGGGCCTGCGGTGAGCAAGGCTGAAATTGAGACGCTGCATTCGAAGATCGGGCAGCTTATTCTGGAGCGGGATTTTTGACCGATGCCTCGGCTCAACTGCGCGGAGCGCAAAGCAAAAACGGTACGCAAGGATCATAAGCTGGGTGTCCGGCGTCAATGCGCGCTGATGACGTTGGCACGCTCAAAGCTGTATTATCAAATCAAGACCGAGAAGGTGCAGAACCTGCGGTTTCTGAAGATCATTGATAAGCAGTTCTTGGAAACGTGGAGGTATGGGCCACATCAAACGGTGCGGTATATGCTACGCAACAGCCAAAAGTACAGTCGCCATTGCGTGCGACATCTTATGCGGCTCATGAGGTTGGGTCCGATCTATCAGCAATCTAGCTGTCCCATCCCGGATGAGATGACTTAGATTATAAAGGCAACCAAGCAAACGCTAAGGTTAACCCTCTGCTCACTAAGGCAGACTGCAAACCAACGTCCTAGCTTGCTGTGCCCTCCACCACCAATTCACTCAAAATATCCCGAGCGCTTTGGCCAATCAACACCGGACGACGTGTTTCCCGGTCCACGTTGACGTGCACAAAATGCCCTTTCGCTGCGGCAATATCTGCGTCATTGCGAAACAAAGACACCTCATAGCGCACCGAAGACCTGCCCAGTTTCGTTACGCAAAATCCCGCGGTGATTACATCGGGGAATGCCAATTCACTAAAATACTGGCAGCCCGTCTCTACCACCAAAAATACCGTCTTACCGGAGTGCAGATCTAAAACACCAGTCTTAATCAAATAGCCGTTTACCGCTGTATCAAACAACTGGTAATGCAGTGCATTGTTCATATGCCCATAGATATCATTATCAAACCAGCGCGTTGTGATCTTGCTAAACTGGCGATAGGCGGCCCGGCTCACCACACGGCCTCATAGATAGCCAATGCGTCCGCTTGGGTTACAGTGCGCGGGTTATTAACCAACAACCGGGCTTGGTTCATAGCATCATCGGCTAACATCGGTAAAGCACCGCGTTCGATCCCCAAATCGCGCAAGCGTTGCTGCAAACCACAGCGCTTTGCCAGATCGGCCATCGCCTCGGCAAAAGCAGCCGCCGCAGCCTGAGTTCCAAGGCCTGCCAAATCAGGAAAGGCACAGGCTGCAATCTCAGCATAGGGTCTCGGGGCGATTACTGCATTAAACCGCAGCACCTGTGGCAGCACTAAGGCATTGGATAATCCGTGTGGCACCTTGTAATGCCCACCAATCGGATAGGCAAGCGCATGCACCGCCGCCACCGGCGAATTGGCAAAGGCCTGCCCTGCCAGCAAGGACCCCAGCAGCATATCGGATCGCGCGGCTATATCACGAGGTGTGTGCACTGCAGTTTCCAACGCAGCCCCCATCAAGCGCAAGGCCTGTTGGGCCAAGACCTTTGAAAGCGGGTTGTTATTGGCACTCATCGACGCATAGGCCTCGATCGCATGAACCATAGCGTCAATACCGGTGGCGGCCGTGACATGCGCAGGCAAACCAAGCGTTAGTTCAGGATCTAACAGCGCAATATCGGGTATTAGAACGGATGATACCACGCCCATTTTTTCACTTTTACCAGTGGTCACAATCGAAATGGGCGTTACCTCGGACCCTGTCCCAGAAGTGGTTGGAATTAAAATCAATGGTAAGCGCGTGCCAGTAATATTTCCCACACCGTAGATATCTTTCAAGCTTTGATCATCCATTGCAAGCACCGCCGCAAGCTTGGCCACATCCAATGAAGAGCCACCGCCAAAGCCGATAACCGCATCTGCATCAGCCTCTTTGGCGGCCTCGGCTGCGGCTAAAACCACCGCTTCGGGCGGATCGGCAACCACATCTGAAAACACGGTGACGTGGACCGCTGCCTTGGCGAGGCTCGCCTTCACTTGATCTACCAAACCGGTCGCCAACATTCCGGGATCGGTCACAAGTAAAACCCGGCGACCGATTTCCAAGCGTGTCATTTCCCCCAACTGCAAAATCAGACCGGCACCAAACCGCACACTGCGAGATGTATTGAAGGTAAACGGAGTCATCCTTGAAACCTCATTGTGGGGTAAACTCTCACAGAGGTTAGCTGACAACAGAGCAAAAGCCACGGGAAAAAATCACTCAGAAATAAAACAAAGGTGCGACAAACATCTTAAACTGTTTAAATCAACCCTGTCTTACCTGAGGAAAAATGGCACGTCACTCTTTTCACTTCTGCAATGCTAAAGTAGGGTTTTTCAATGTTCTAAATGGCGTTAAAGAGCCCGTGCCAACCGCGGTTCACAGTAAAGGGAAGCGATGGATCTGCGTTCAATTTTAATGGGTATGGCCTTTGTGATTATGTGGTCGTCGGCTTTTACGTCAGCCCGAATGATCGTAGCGGACGCACCGCCATTGACCGCGCTCGCGCTGCGGTTTTTGCTCTCAGGCCTGATCGGAGTTGGGCTGGCGCGGTTGATGGGTCAAAGCTGGCATTTAACCCCTTACCAATGGCGCGCGACAGCAGTGTTTGGCATCTGCCAGAACGCGCTTTATCTCGGGCTGAATTTCATCGCTATGCAAAATGTTGAGGCCTCGCTTGCGGCTATCATCGCCTCGACAATGCCACTGTTAGTGGCCTTGGCTGGCTGGGCCGTTTTTGGCGAGAGAATTCAACCCCTCGGATTTGCCGGCTTGATTGCTGGTGTCATTGGCGTCAGCTTGATTATGGGTGCGCGGTTTCAAGGCGGGGTAGACGGGGTTGGTATTGCACTATGCACCCTTGGCGTCATCTCTCTAACGGTGGCGACACTGGCGATGCGCGGCGCCTCAGCTGGTGGGAATTTGTTGATGGTAGTCGGCCTGCAGATGCTTGTCGGGAGTGCGGTTTTGGCGGTTCCAGCAATTTTATTTGAACCCTTTAACGTCAACTGGAACCTACGGTTAATCGCAGCATTTACCTATACCACCTTAGTGCCAGGTTTGGCTGCAACGCTAGTTTGGTTCATGCTGGTGGATCGGATAGGAACTGTGAAAGCCTCAACATTCCATTTCTTAAACCCGTTTTTTGGTGTTGCCGTTGCCACAGTACTGCTCAATGAAACATTAGGCCCGCTGGATCTGGTGGGCGTGACAATCATCACAGGCGGGATCTTGGCCGTGCAGTTGTCGAAACAAAAGCCACAATAATGTGATCCACTGTGTCCCAGCGGACAGTAGTATTGTGCCAGAGCATCCGCTAGCAAACCTCATGGATCTTGTTTTTGCATATCTCGCCGGTCTCCTGACCCTTATCAATCCTTGCGTCTTGCCGGTGCTTCCGATTGTTTTGGCAACCGCGCTGCAAGCCAGCGCGCTGGGACCCATTGCCTTGGCTGCTGGCATGGGCATTTCTTTCGTCACCGTCGGTATAGCTGTGGTTGGTTTTGGCCAGCTTATTGGCGTCAACAGCGACAGCGTTGCACAACTCGGAGCGTTGGTCATGGTTGGGTTTGGGCTGGTGATCTTATTGCCAAGGCTATCCTCGGGATTTTCACGCATGCTCGCAGGCACCGCAGGACGCGCTGACCAAAGTTTGGGTCAAGTTGACCATCATACCATAGCGGGGCAATTTATTGGTGGTCTGCTGCTTGGAATAGTCTGGAGCCCCTGCGTCGGGCCAACTCTCGGCGGCGCAATCGCGTTGGCATCGCAAGGCGAGAACCTGACTTGGGCAGGTTTGATCATGACCGCGTTCGCGTTTGGCGTCGCAACGATAATCATAGCAACCGCCTATAGCGCCCGCAATCTGCTAAAACGCAACCGAGATAAAATGCAAGTACTCTCTCGTCTGTCACAGCCCCTAATAGGCGCCGTTTTTATTCTTGTCGGAACAACACTGTATTTCAAACTACATCACCCGATTGAGTCTTGGGCCCTCGACACACTGCCCGAGTGGCTGATAATCCTGTCAGTCTCTATTTGATATAAAGGAACATGAAATGAAACGTCGTGATTTTTTAACCCTATCTGCTGCCTTGGCCAGCATACCGTTTTCCCTATCTGCGGCAAGTGGCGCCCTGCCCTATTCAACGGGCCTAGTCTCCAAACATTTGGCGGCTGGCGATACTGTTTTTCTTGATTTCAAGGCCAGCTGGTGCGGAACCTGCCGCGCCCAAGAAAAAGTAATTTCAAAGCTTAAATCAGCCAACCCGAGTTATGAGAAACATATCACCTTCATTGACGTCGATTGGGATTTGTTCGGCAAATCCAAATTGGTCAAACGGTTGAATATCCCACGCCGCTCTACCTTGGTGGTCCTGAAAGACAACGATGAACTTATCCGTCTTGTGGCGGGCACCCAACACAAACAGATCAAATCCTTGATGGATACTGCCTTGGCCGCTGCCACCTTATAGCATCACATTTCAAGATTGGTGATTGATTGTTTAACACCACTCGGTATCAGGGGCCGATTTTACCGCGATTCTCGCCCACTTGGCCACGGTGCAACAGCATTTGATCCAATAGAACGCAGGCCATCATCGCTTCACCAACCGGAACAGCACGGATACCGACGCACGGATCATGACGCCCTTTGGTGATGATCTCGACCGGTGCGCCGGCTTTGGTAATCGTGCGCCGCGGAGACAAGATAGACGAGGTCGGTTTGACCGCAAAGCGCACAACAATATCTTGTCCTGTCGAAATACCGCCTAAAACCCCACCCGCGTGGTTAGAGCTGTATTCAGGCCCATTGGCGCCCATAAAAATCTCGTCGGCATTGTCGCGTCCAGTCAGAGCCGCCGCCGCCATACCCTCGCCAATCTCCACGCCTTTAACCGCATTGATTGACATCATAGCCGCGGCCAATTCTGTATCAAGCTTGCCATAAATCGGGGCGCCGATACCGGCCGGCATACCACGGGCCACAACCTCAATCACCGCACCCACAGAATTGTGGTCATCTTTGCGCAACCAATCAAGATACGTTTCCCATTCTACCGCCATTTGCGCATCCGGACACCAGAAATCATTTTGTGCTATCGTAGCCCAATCAAATCGGTTCCGAGCGATTTTCTTTTCACCCATCTGCACCATGTAGCCCGTGATACTGGCGTTAGGCGCCAGAACATCAAGCGTCGCGCGAGCCACCCCACCGGCGGCAACCCGCGACGCCGTTTCACGCGCAGAGGCGCGACCACCACCGCGATAATCGCGAATACCATATTTCTGCCAATAGGTAATGTCTGCGTGCCCTGGGCGAAACTTTTCTACGATATCGCCATAATCTTTACTGCGTTGATCGGTGTTACGGATCATCAGTTGGATTGGCGTGCCGGTCGACAGGCCTTCAAAAACACCGGAGAGTATCTCAACCTCATCGGCCTCTTTACGTTGGGTCGTATTACGGTTTTGACCCGGTTTGCGCTTATCAAGCCAATGTTGCAGCGACGGTGCATCGATTGGCACACCGGGGGGACATCCGTCGACAGTGGCGCCCAAGGCCGGGCCATGACTTTCGCCCCAAGTGGTGACGCGAAAAAGATGTCCAAAGCTGTTTACACTCATTGGGGTGCTCCTTGTTTGCGCCAGACATAGCCAGAGGCGGGGCCGATGCCAAGTTTATTTCGGCATCGACTTTGCGACCAACCAAAAAAAAACCCGATGCCACATTGGGAATCGGGGGAGTTAGAAGTTATTGATCCGTCGCCTTGGTCAGGCAGAATGAACCGCGTCAGACCTTTTAAGTGAGGTCGCGATTTTTAATCGGTGCCCAGATGCGTTTGTTGGTCAAATACAGCAAGAAACACAGCAAGCTGAGAAACAGCACACCAACAAGACCTGAGTGCTGGCGATCCATCATCTTAGGTTCGGCTGTCCACATCAAAAAGGCAGAAACGTCTTTTGAGACATTGTGGAGGTTGTTTGAATGCCCATCGGCATAATCGACATCCTCGCCCATCAGCGGCGGTGCCATCGAAATCCAACCACCCGGGAAAGCGCTATTTTCATAAAGGGTAACGCCCGCCTCTTCTTTTTCGTTTCCAGTATAACCCGTCAGCAGAGACGCGATATACTCTGGTCCCCCCATGCCTTTGAAAAATTGATTGATACCAGAGCCGTATGGGCCATGAAACCCGGCCCGCGCCTTTGCCATCAACGACAGATCCGGCGCACCGACACCATCGTTCACCGGAAAGTGGTCAACTGGGGTAGCGGGACGGTAATCGTCGAGATCAGCGTCAAAAATTTCAAAGTTCTGGGCCGCATAAGCCCGCACCTGATCTTCGGGAAGGCCGGGACCACCAGCGTCATGCAAAGTGCGAATCGGGATATAACGCAAGCCGTGACAGGCCGAGCACACTTCCGTATAAACCTGCAAACCTCGTTGTAACTGCATCTGGTCAAACTTGCCAAACGGCCCCTCAAAAGAGAAATCGAAGTCTACGATATGCTGTTGGCCGCCTCCAGCCGCAACTGCGCCCGACGTGCTGAGAACCAGCGCAGTGAAAGCCGACAGTAAAACTGACTTAATCATTGTATCAGATCCTTCGCTATTCGGCCGGAGTGGCTAAGGGTGCTGCGCTGCTTTTTCCCGCATCAGTCGGTGATCCGTAATGCGCGTTGAAGTCGTCTTCGATCGTTTTCGGCTGTTCCAGCGGTTTCTCAATCACCCCTAACAACGGCAGGATTACTAAAAAGTACCCAAACCAATAGGCCGAAGCAATCAGCGACAGCGTGGCATAAGGCTCTTCAGCTGGCATGGCGCCGAGCCACATCAAAGCAAAAAAATCAATCACCAGAAACGCAAACCACCATTTCAGCATCGGGCGGTAGCGACCAGAGCGCACAGAGGACGTGTCCAACCAAGGTGCCAAAGCCATCACCGCAATCGCGCCGAACATTGCCAGCACACCGAAGAATTTCGCATCAATGATGCCGCCAGTAACGAAACTCGCGATTTGAACGACCCAGACCTCGGATGTAAAAGCGCGCAAGATCGCGTAAAATGGCAAGAAATACCATTCGGGCACGATGTGCGCCGGTGTTACAAGCGGGTTGGCTTCAATGTAGTTATCGGGATGTCCCAGATAGTTCGGCATAAACCCAACAACGGCAAAGAATATCGCCAGAATAAGCACCAGTGCGAACAGGTCCTTGATCACAAAGTACGGCCAGAACGGCAGGGTGTCTTTCTCAGCCTCAGCTTTCGATCCACGACGCACTTCCACCCCAGTAGGATTGTTGTTTCCAGTGGTGTGGAACGCCCAGATATGAACAATTACCAGCCCCGCAATCACGAACGGAAGCAAGTAGTGCAGGCTGAAGAAGCGGTTAAGCGTGGCATTGTCCACCGCTGGTCCGCCCAACAACCATGTCTGGATTGATTCGCCAATAAACGGAATTGCCCCAAACAGGCCGGTGATCACCGTCGCCCCCCAAAAAGACATCTGCCCCCAAGGCAGCACGTACCCCATAAAGGCTGTACCCATCATGGCCAGATAGATTAACATACCAATGATCCAGGTGATTTCGCGAGGCGCCTTATATGACCCATAGTAGAGCCCACGGAAGATATGTGCATAGACCGCTATGAAAAACAGTGAAGCACCGTTCATGTGCAGATAGCGAATCATATGACCGCCATTGACGTTGCGCATAATGTGCTCGATGGAGGCAAACGCCATATCCACATGCGGGGTGTAATGCATTACCAAAACAATCCCAGTTATGATTTGCATTCCCAAGCAGAAGGTTAAAACAATACCCCAAATCCACATCCAATTCAGGTTCTTGGGTGTGGGCAGCATTAAAGTGTCATAAATCAAACCAGCGATTGGCAAGCGCGAATGCAGCCATTTTTCGCCTGACGATTTAGGTTCGTAGTGATCGTGCGGAATTCCGGACATCAGATTTACCCCTATCCCAGTTTAATCGTTGCGTCGTCGACAAAGGCAGCCACCGGAACCGGCAGGTTCTCAGGTGCAGGTCCTTTGCGAATGCGGCCCGAAGTATCGTAATGAGACCCGTGACACGGACAGAACCATCCGTGAAAATCACCAGCTCCATCACCTAGCGGCACACAGCCCAAGTGGGTGCAAACACCCATCATCACCAACCATTCACCGCTGTCATCGAGCGCGCGGTTTTGATCAGCAGCGTCCAGCGTCGGCGCATTGTTATTGCGCGCCGAAGTATCAATCAGCTCCGACAAGTCGACGGCCCGTGCATCTTTAATCTCGTCGTCGGTCCTGCGCCGGATAAACACCGGTTTGCCCAGCCATTTAACAGTCAACTGCGTGCCGGGTGCAAGATCTGCAACATCCACTCTGATCGATGACAAGGCTTTCACATCTGCCGAAGGATTCATTTGATTGACCAACGGCCAGATCGCGGCGCCAGCAGTCACAACCCCGGCACTTGCCGTGGCGTAATATATGAAGTCTCTTCGGGTGCCTTCGTGTTCTTCTGCGTGGGCCACGAGATTTTCTCCAGTTACTGCCCCCGAACCGTGTGATGCCACACCGGCCCCTAGGGTACATACATGATCGTCCGATGACTTTTACCGTCCAAAAGCGTCAGCGTCCAGCAGACAATAACGCACAGGGCAAGCCGCGCTCAACTGTCACAGCTTATGCCTATCATCTAACTGTATTAAAAGTAAAAATCTTAATTTTTCGCCAAGTTCCATCGCGAAGTGACGTAAACCAAAGCCCGCATGACCGATATGATCTTATCTCTGGCAATGTCATCCTCCGCATTCGTCAACCTCGGCATTCAGGGCCAAACGGGCAACCACAATTAAAAACCTCGCATAGTGTGCGTCGACAACCGCCGATATTTAAGACCACCCAAAAGCACGGCGGTGCGGGACGCAACCCAATAATGATACCGTTTCACCGCTTTAGTTTTCGGGTTGCGTGGCAACCATACTGGGCCGAGATGAAATAGCCGCATACCATCCTGCAAGCTCTGGTTTTTCAGACCGCCAATCGCGGGTGTTATGGCGGAAGTCCAGATAACCCAGCGCGCAGCCCAGCGCCAATTGACCCATATTCAGATCACCATCCATTGCCATAAATTCCCGCCTCTCCAAGGCTTCGAGCGCATGACTGATCTTACTCCACTGTGCGGCAACCCAATCTGGCGATTGTTGGGCTTCGGGCCGCAACCGCGCCTCATAAACCATCGAAACGCCTGACTCCATAATCCCGTCCGCCAGCGCTTCAAGCGTAAGAACCTCCCAAAGTTGATCATTTGGATACAGATTTGCATCTGATAGGTCGTTCAGAAACCGGCAGATGACCCGGCTGTCTATCAGCGTGCGCCCATCATCGAGAATAAGCGCTGGAATTTTCCCCAAGGGATTCGCGGCCCGCGCGTCAGGGCTGGTGTTAAGCGCAGTCGTCTGCACAGACGATAACTTAATCTGTTCACGCAGCCCAACCTCATGGATCAAGACATTTACTTTGCGTACAAACGGCGAAGCCGGGGAAAAAATCAGTTCCATGGGTGAAATCTTTCTGGGGTCTGCTGCTGCAAATTAAGAGTTATATTTTCGGTGTTTGATACCAGTGCATGATTGGTAATCCCAACTATGCTAGCGGGCCTCACAGCGCTTGACCAGCGCTATTGACCCCAAACCTCCTCGTCCAAAGCACGCATCAATGCAGCCAATGCAGTCGTCTCCGACCCGACCCCTGCTTGCGCCACCGCATCGGCAGCAGCCAGGCGGGACGTATCTGTTTTGTTTTGGTTCAATTTCCAAGTGCTTTGAATATCTTCAATTTTAAAGCTACACGGAATGATCTGCCGCAGCATTTTCTGCAATACCTCTGGGGTCATTTTACTGGCTTTCCACGCGGCCTTTGGCGCAAGCTGCGCCTCAAAATGAGCCGAAAGCCGATCCAGTAACGCCGGCAGTTCATCAGCTTCAAGCTTGCGCAACGTTCCGCTGATGTGCACAGCAACATAATTCCAAGTAGGAACCTGATCTTTAACACCATACCAATCGGGCGAAATATACCCATGCGGGCCAGAGACAGACAATTTCGCCGGTTTTTGGACGTTTTGCAAAAGACGCGCAATCGGGTTTGAACGTACAAGATGTAGCTCTATCTCGCCGGCTTGTTGGCCTTGCAGAAACGGAATATGTGCCACCAACGGGACCGGGTCAGCCGAAACCATGATCTGACCAAAACCTGTGGCGAAGGCGAATCCAAGACTGCGCTTAGCCTCAGTTTGGCGATAAATAGGGTTGGGGTGCATACTACTGTCCTGATTTATGTCGGATTTGATCTTGTAAAGTATAAAACAATGGCCCATTTATAGAGTGTTCTCAGGGCGGGGCGCAATTCCCCACCGGCGGTATGTGAAGTATTTCACGAGCCCGCGAGCGGCCCATCAAGGGTGTCAGCAGATCTGGTGAGATGCCAGAGCCGACGGTCATAGTCCGGATGAAAGAGAGCGATAGGTGCGCTGTATACTATACAGTGTAACATTGTCGTGAGCCTTGGGTGACGTGTTGTTGAACCAAGGAGAAAAATGATGACACACACCCGATACGCCTTTGTCAAAGCCAACTGGCACGCAGATATTGTGGATCAGGCTTTGGTGGGTTTTTTAGAATTGATCCCAACCGAACAGGTCGACGTCTTTGATGTGCCTGGCGCATTCGAAATGCCGTTGATGGCGCGGGATCTGGCCGCCACTGGTCGCTATGGCGCCGTCGCCTGCGCCGCTTTCGTCGTCGATGGCGGGATCTACCGACATGATTTTGTCGCGCAAGCCGTGGTAGATGGCTTAATGCGAGCAGGGCT
>Ga0115006_10000431_pt1 | contig 22572 bp, 7 predicted proteins | sample ArcOceMetagenome_3_FD_88943 | JGI IMG/M metagenome (GOLD analysis project Ga0115006, IMG submission 88943) | Marine eukaryotic phytoplankton communities from Arctic Ocean - Arctic Ocean- Svalbard ARC20M Metagenome | ecosystem: Environmental > Aquatic > Marine > Oceanic | place: Arctic Ocean...
GCGCCGTGATGCAGGCCATGGCCTTTGCGACCGTGGGCGATCGGGAGCCGGAACGTGCGCCAGGCGAGGGCATGCACCCGAGTGTCTTCAATATGGCGCTTGCGGCCCTGGCCAACCTGGCGGCCGAGCCGTCGAATGCAGACCTCATAGGCGAGGAGGATGGGGTGGAGATGACCGTCGAGGCGGTCAGCGCGGCGCTCGACAGTGCCAGCGTGCACGGGGAAGAGCCCGACCAGGAGATGCTCTTGCACGCGGCAGAGGTGCTGCGCAACTTGGCGTCCAGCGCCATGAACCGGCAGAGAATCGTGAGGAGCGGCGGCATGGGCCTGGTCGTTGGAGAGGCCGCAGGCAGTCCCGCGGACGGTGCGCACACCAGCGACATGACGAGCGCGACGCTGCACCTCCTTGCTCGGCTTGCGGAGGATGCCGCCGTTCGCGACACCGTGCTGGTATGGCCGAGCGCCGTCGCGCACGTGCACACAGGCATGGCGGCCTTTCCAGAGCACGCAGGTGTGCAGGAGAGCGCTTGCAGATTTCTGTCAACGCTGCTGCAGGCGGCAGACGACGAGGAGCACTCCCACACCGCCGTCGCTCTCGACAAGACAAACACCCAGTACTTTGCGATGGCGGCCCGCGCAGTGCACAGACACCACGCGGACGCGGGCTTAAAAGACGCTTGCTGGGCTCTGTACCAAGGTCTCGCGCAGCGCCGCTGGCGGCAAGAGCCCTCTACCGCCTCCTCCGGCTCCTCCGAGTCCCTCGTCACGCACCTGGTGCGCGATCTGCAGCACGTAGATGCCGCGGGAGGCGCGGACAGCGCGGCGCCAGAGGTTGCGGCCATGCTGGAAATGGCGTGCATGAAGTTGACGGAGATTGCTGTGGACGAGATGGAGGTCATGCTCGAGATGAATGTGACCGAGGCGCTGCTGCGCGGTGTTGCACAGCACGCGGAGAACACGAGGGCGATGCAAATGTGCTGTATGGCCATCTGGCAACTCGCGGGTGATCTGCGCACGCGGCAGGCGCTCAATCGCCGCAAAGCTGGGCCCCTCGTGGCGCAGGTGCTGACTTCTGCAACCAAGGGTGCGCAGCGGATGCATCAGACACATCAGGACGGGGACTCACGCACGTTGACAGCCCTGTTCGACTTCGGGTTGCGCGCGCTTGTGCTCTTGGCCGAGGACGAGCAGTGCGCGCAAGATATTGTCCTCTCGAGCCGCGCTGTCTCGGGCCTGTGCCGTTTCGTGTCGAAAGGCGGCGGGGATGAAGAGAAGGAGAGCCTATTGGAGGACCTTGACGTGCAGGAGCAGGCGGGCAGACTGGTGCAGGTGCTGGCGACTTCCGTGCCCGCTCTCGCCTCGGAGTTGGTTTGGCAGGGCGCCCTGGACATGCTCTTTGCCATCGCCGGAAGCAGGGACTTCAGCGACGGGCGCACGAAGCAGCAAGCCTGCGTATCACTCTCCTCTGTCCTAAGTGCCATCTCCGGGTCCAAAGCTCAGAAGACTCCGCCCGTTGCGGGCATGCGCGCAGAGTGGCTGACCCGCATTTCGAGCTCCTTGACGGGACATGGGACAGACTCTGGAGTGTTGGAGGAGTGTCTGACGTGCTTTACGCAGTATTTCGTGCACCACATGCGTGCGGGGCCCGAGGAGGCCTCGCTGATGCCTCGGGATGCGCTTGTGGTTGCTGGCAATGCTGTTGCTGCCATCCACTCCTTGCGGCGGCGGCAGGCGAGGTGATGTACATAATACAGAGCATCGCATAGTTTGTATAGAAGCCCTCTCTGTAATGCATAGCTATCGGCTGTATGGCTGTGTAAATGCATGTTACAGAGCACAGCTATAGTCTGTATGGTCTTTATAGGTCATCGCATGGTCGCCACTCGTTGTTATCAAGCTTTGGGAGACTCTCTCTGTGGTCTCCCTGGTCTGCATAATCTCTATATCGTTGTTATCAAGCATTAGGAGACCCTCTCTGTGTGATCAGTGCTCTCCTCTCTACTCTCCGTCTTTCTGTGTCGCGCTCACCTCGTTCCCTCTGGGCGTCTGGCCACATCTTTCTTCCATCTGCTGTGTGATGATCACATGACATCAAAGATCGTGGTGCGGACAGACACATGCAGCCCGTGGTGTGGAGTTGGATTGCCACGCTGCTGCAATCCCTTGAGCTCCTCGCCTCCACGTTCGGCGCGGCGGAAGCCATCAACTCAGCGCAAGGTGTTGACGTAGCATACGCGGTGCTGTCGTTGGCCGCGGACAGCGCGAGCGATGAGGCCCTGGGGCCCGCTGCGGCAGACGGCAAACAGGATGGCGGTGGGGGAGAAGCGGGGGGTGCAAGTGCAGGTGCTGCGGAAGACGCGCTGGCGGGAAGGGGGCGGGAAAGGCTGATGGTGGTGGACGGCGCGTGTCAGGTGCTCTGGGCGTTGGCCAGTGTGAACGCCAGCGTGTATAGCGTGCCATATGCCGGATGGGAGGAGAGCATGTCGCGCTGCTTCTGGGCGTGCGCTCCATCCAGCAGCCCCCCCGGCACACAGCACGCACAAGTGGACAAAAATCAGTCGTTGAGCCCACAAGACTTGTCCGCACAGAACAGCAGCGTGTACACGGACTCGGAGGGCGCAGATGTTACGGGGGAAGACGAAGCGGATGCTTGGGGGGCTGGTGGCGTGGGAGAGGGATACTCCAACGTTTTCAACGAGACCGAAGGGCAGGTGTCTACCTTTGACATGGGTGAAACGGGGCAGTCGGAACAACGTGGCCCAGGCAGTCAGGAGTGGGGAGCGTCAGGGGGAGGCTGGGGCTGCCTTTTCAGGATCCACGTGCTTGCTCGGTCTTCTTTAGGCCGCTTAATTCTTGAGGTGTTTTGGTCAGGTGAGAGAGATTGCACTTGTCCGTGTTCTTGTTGGGTCAGTCGGCGCCCCGCCGGGGTCTCATGCTTGAAATGGTGCGATGAGATGGCGACAGCCACAGAAGGAGGGGCGGATCGGGAGTTAGAGAGATTAAGCGCAAGGTGGTTGCTCTGCCCAAGACGTGGTAGAGTGCTGAAAGGATTGGTTTGCGTGTCCATCTATTGTGTCTGTGTGTGTGCCTCTGCGAGCACACGTGCATGTGTCTGTCTGTATGCCTACTGATCATGCGTGCTCGCGCGCATGCACATGTGCACGTATGCACGCGCGTGCGCACGAACCGTGTATGTGGCAGTGTCTTTACCGAAGTGCCCGTTTCAGACGGACGCCACGCTGATCATGGGCACAAGGGCCCTGGAAGAAGAGAATCAGCGGGTGCAGGAGGGTGTGGCAGACCGCTCGACGCATATGGCGTATGCTGTGATGCCCGAGCGCCCTGCGCACTGGACAGATGCATGTGTATACGTCCTTGGCTCCCTCCTGCCGAGACTGCTGGGGACAGGAGGTGCGGGTTGTTTTCTGGCAAGCCCCTCTTTTCGATTGTGGTCGGCGCCCGGGCTCCTCTGCAGCCTTTTCGTCGCGTTTGTGGGCGCAGCGACTGTTTTTGTCCTGCTTCCGTTTTGGGCCATGAGCTCTCTGGCGGCTCGAGCACATGCACCCTTGGCCCAGGTGCGTCTACTTTCTTGAATTTTATTGCGTGCGACTTTGCAGTTTGTCGTGTGTGTGTGCGCGCGCACGCACATACCGGGTTGTCTGCACCTGTTGGTCTGTGCGCGCTGCTGGTCGCTGTTTTACCGCAGCTCTTACGACGTCATGCGCGAACCCCATCGTGGCGCAGGATGCAGCGGCAGACGGGGCAGCGGTCGGTACGGAAGCTGCGGCGGAGAGAGCCGGCGACGCTCGTTTTCTGGCTGCACGGGCACCTGTACGCCGGAAACAACGGAGACGGAAAGGTGTTGAGGATGGAGTGAGTGACGGGCGGAGCCAGGCTCGTGTGCCTGATGGGGCGCGCGGCATCGACAGAGAAGGAGAAGAAGAGGGCGAGGCGCTGGATGACACGCGGCGGCTACAAGTGTGCATTTTGTTTTCAAAGGAACTCGTGGACGCAACGGAAGGGTTTGCGGAGGATCGGAGGATAGGGTCGGGAGGTAGCGGTGACGTGTTTGTGGCTCGCCCGATCGCAGGGATCGGCAACGGGTGCATACTGGCGGTAAAACGGCTCAGGGAAGACGAGCGATCGGAGGCTGCCGGCGTGGCTGCAGGGGCATCAGACGCGAAAGGCATGCACCGAGCTCCATCAGGCAAGCGTGCCCATCGGCGTGGCGAATTTTTGCAAGAGATCCAGGTGCTGGGTGCTTGCTTCCACCCGAATCTGTTGCCCCTGCTTGCCTTCTCAGCTGAACCTACGGAGCCTGTCTGTCTGGTTTTTCCATTCATGATTGGCGGGAATCTTGAGGATCGGCTTCTGCTGCGATCTTCTGCTGCTGCACGCCGCAACCGCATGATTTCGAGCGTGAAGAGTAGGCGGAAGGGGACAGGAGCCGCAGCAGCCGCAGAGCCTGCATTTGGAAAGGAAGGCGTTCACGACATTATGTTGCGCCCGCTGACGTGGCAGCAGCGCCTACACGTAGTGATTGGCGTAGCGAGAGCGCTGGAGTACCTGCACTCGAATGACTCCGCCACGAACAAGCCTCCAATTTTGCACCGAGATGTGAAGGCGGCCAATGTTTTGCTCGATCAGTTCCTCAACGCGAGACTGTGCGACGCCGGATTGGCGAGACTTTCGCCGGAGCTGTTGGGCAATGACGTGAGCCATGTTTCGTCTGAACATATCTGCGGCACCCACGGGTTTGTGGACCCAGCGTATCAGCAGACTGGGAGGCTGGACTCGAGCAGCGACGGGTACGCGTTTGGTGTTTGTATTCTTATGTGCCTTACAGGGTGGGCTGCGCTTGACGCGAGACAAGGCGAGCCGGTGTTGGTGAATCGCTGCCATGAAGTGCTCACTTTTGCTGCCAAGAACCAGCCGCCCTCGGACCAGAGCCTCCGAGAAATCGCTGATGTCAAAGCAGGGTGGCCTTTGGACGTTTTTCGTCAGCTGCTTCCCATTGCGTCTGCGTTGCTTCACCCTCTCCGCGCCCGTCGCACGTCCATGCCACAGGTGTGTGTGCCGTGTGCGCGTGCACGTTCATGCAGAGGCCAGCCTATGTGACATGACGGCTGCTGCTGGCCGCAGACACTAAAAGACCTCGAAGCACTAGTTCGCCGGCACGGGCTTCCATCCGCCTTCCTACAAGATGATACGGGCCGTGAGAATGGTCAACGACCGCCCATCAGCAGCGTGGGACAGATGGAGAAAAAAGAGTGCGTCATGTGCATGGAGCGTCTCAGACAAGTCCGTCTTCGGTGTGGGCATGCTGGTATGTTTCTTATCCATGCGCTCATTCTCCCCGATGTCTCTGTGAACACGGTCGTCGAGACCTTCATTCTGACATCCACCGTATCTCAGTGCTGTGCAGTCCTTGCTACCACCAAGTGCGTGGCTCAGCATTTCCTGTCTGTCCAGTGTGTGGGGAGCGGTGCGACGCGGCTGAAGAGCCAGACGATGAGGTGGCACGACAAGCTACATTTGTACAGTGCCAAGCGCGCTGAAGAGTCGGCGGGTCCGCATGTATTAAAGATCTCTGTTTATGGATGTACATACAACAAAATGAAGACATTTTCACATCCGGGAGGAGCCCGGCACTTTGCTTGTGCACATCTTTCCTGGCTTGCAGCTCGCTGCCCTCTCAGCCTTTTCTCTACGGTCTCGTGAATTACGCCACACTGCGTTGAGGTTCCCATCAGGCGGTTCTTTTTCCTGCAAGTCGAGAATAGCTCTCAAGCGAGGATAGAGCAAAACCGAGTAACGTAATCTTTTCATTTACTATTTGACATTATTAAAACAATAAGAAATTTACAATTGTTTACAAAGCGATTCTCCCATAAGGAGACGTTGCCTACACAAAACTGTCCTCTTTCAGATTCAGGGCACCCCCTGATCAACCCCCTAATCACTTATACACTCACTCTCGTTGTTCAGATTGTCCGTCTGGGCCAGTGAGCTGAATTTCGTCGAGGTCTGCCACATTCGAGACCACATACGGGCGCTGTTTTGGTAACAGCACCTGCCTCCGAGCACCGCGCGCATCCATCCTTGACAGAGCAGTTGACAACTGCGTCTCAAGCATCCTGAGAAGGTCCTCTTTATCCTCCTCAATTTCCATATGTACATGCTCCTCCACCTCCAAGAGTGCGTTGAAGCGCGACCGAAGTTCTCCGAATGTCAAGAGCGCAGATCCTTCTGGCGCTACTTGCTCCACTTGCTGATCGTCCATGAATCCACCCAGCGACCGCTGGACTTCTTCACCCCGGACGGCCTCATCGACCACGTCCATTCTGAGGAAGAGGGTCGCGATGTGCTTGTCAAGATCATTCAATGTCAGCATGTCGATGATTGCGCGCACCTGAGCCCTGCCGCGATCATCCAGCTCACAATTGCCCCACAGATCGGTAATCCGCTCGTCGTTCATGTTCAAACCGCATGCAGCGCATGCCCGGCGGAACTCAGATTCGTCCACGTCGCGCACAAAATTGTACGTTGAGTTTGCATTTGGTGCGCGAAGGCCACTGACGAAAGACTCGATTCTGTCGGCAAGAATATCCTCGAGGTTACCAGGGATGATATCGAATGCTGGGAGCTCAATACTGTCTACTGCATCCCCTTCCAGCACAGCCTCCAGCGAGTTGAAGCCCGGCTCGGCCATATTGTTTTGCTGCGAGTCATTCACAGACTCCTGTGCCCTGGCTGCATCTGGCGCATCGTCATGATGATGCACGCGGTTGCCCGTAAGCTCATCTTCGACGGTCTTAAGAAGATGAATGCGAACTTGAATGAATGCTGTGATCATGAGCCAGACTGGTTCCACCAGGACATACTCAAAGATGATCGAAGTCACAGTGGCAATTCCCCAAGCTGTCGAGGTGGCAGACTGGAACGTGGTGCCATACACGACAGCCAATGTGATGGCCATGCAACCCAACACGAATGCCGAAAAGTATGCCATAAAGATGAACGGTCGCGGCAGAGCCCGCAAGGCCGTTTGCCTACGCGGAGCTGGCTTTCCGCCGCGGGGCACCTCGAGGCCGATGCCGGCAGTCTCAAAGCCTTCACTGGCGGTGCTCATGAACGCCGATTTGATTGGAGGTAGATCCGATGGTCGTGAGACCAGCTGGCCAGCTGTCGAAAGTGTTGTATGTGTGGGCCGCGGCCGACGCTTACCCAACTCCTGCTCACATACAAAAAACAAAATTACAACCTTAAACCCAAGCCAGCTGTGCACTCCGCAATGCAAGTGCTAGCAAGGAAGGGAGCGTACACATATGGACAAAGACAGTACCTCGGGTGTGTGTGGACCACGCTTCGACCAGGTGCGCGGGACAGCTTCCTGCAGCTGGTCATAATCTATGTTTCTCCTGCTGGGGGGTATCGCGGCAGACGTCCTGGGCTCAAGCGGAGGGGCAGGGCTTGGCCTCACTTCATCCGGACCCTGCCCGCCATTGTCGACTGCCTCTATCGTCCCCGCCACTTCGACTCGGGCGCGACGCGATGCTGCGCGTGGGGCAGGGATGTTGACAGGAATCACGTCGTCAGGAGCCAGAGGGACAACCTTCGGTTTTCTTTCAATTCGCTTCTTATTCCGCTTCCGGCGATCCCGTTGAGCGGGCGCAACGGTCTTGAAGATCATACCGCACATTGGCAGCACCGGGATCAAGATGAGGCCAGTGAAAACGCCTACGACCAACATCGTGTCATCTGGCGAGCCGATCGCACCAAGCCATATGATGTTGAGACACATGCAGGACACGATGTGGATACTCACGCACGCAATCCTGCCCGCTCGATCGTATGGATCTTTGGGCTGCCGGAAGAATACGCCCAGAATAGCATGCCGCGTTTGCAAGAGATGTGCAGTCCGCCGCGACCACAGGTCCAAGAACAAAGATTGGAAGCGCTGTTCGAGCCGCTTCGTCGCGGCATGCAGATATCCGCGTTCGAAAAGCGACGAGCGCAAGGTCGGCGCATACGACTTCGACACCCCAACATCGTAGTAATAGCCGCCGAGCATGAGCGCCACCGACAACAAGCAAAAGCTGCTGACGCCAACGATGACGAACATCTTGTGCGGCTCCCTGCCTAGCAACATGCCGTCGTTGGCCAGGAACAAATCGCTTCGCCCCAGATCCAACAGTGAGGATCGGAAGAGGCCCGCAAAGTCGGTAGTGTGGAAGCATTCACATTCCATGCTGTCGCCACGACTACCCACAGCAATGCATCCGGAGCTGCTCCATGAATTTCTACCCTCGTCCCAATACTGACACACCGGCATAACATAATCACCTTGTTCTTTGTTGGCAGTTGCCGTTGGACGTAAGGGAATAGACACTTGCAGAGGGGTCTCGAGCGTACTCTTCAAGACCTCAGAGCCATCGAGAAGCTGGACAGAGGTGATGTTGGACAAAATCAGCTCACGCTCCGTCGATCGTCGTTCAGCGCCCCATACGAGTAATTGCGCATCGACGACGCTCAATGACTTTGGCGAGGACTGGGGCAAGATAACAGCGTTGCACACTCCTGCCACACACTTGGCCGATGTCAATTTCGTACGTTCTTGCAGCTGTGCTGTGGAAAATCTGCCGACCTTGTGCTCCAAATTTTCTGTTTGGATCGTCAACGATGCCTCGTATGGCACACGGCCCTTGAGCCGAGTGGCACCGAGAGTGGTCATCAGTTCATGCACCTCATCATAGACATCGACAGCTCCAGAAGCGCGCCTCTCAGTCTGCAGAGAGCGTGCTTCAACGATGCCAGAGAGAGTGTTGCCCAAACTTTGTGCTGTTTCGTCACCCACTCGCTCCACTCGAACAGATGTCTGCAGCAGACTTCGAGTCATACTCAATCCCAACCCGTGGATGTTCTGGAACGGCATGCTGCCTGTGTCCATGGCTGGCTCCAAAGCAGTGGTCAAGAAGGCAACTGAGTCTTCTGTTACCGCAGTGATTGTAACCTGGGACAGCGCCTGCATCAACGTTTGCTTCACAGCGAGCTCTTCCCCTGGATCTTGTCTCCTCCCTGCTCTCCTCCTCCGTCGGTTGACGTTCACTTGGTCGAGGATTGCTCGCGACGCGCCAACAATCATTTCCGTATTGCCCACGCCCGCGGCGCCTGAAACCAGGCTGAGCTGATCTGTAACGGCCGTGGGGGCAGGGTCTTCCGTGAGCAACACTTGCGTTACCTGAGAAGATACACATGACCCAAAACTGTTGCAAATCATAGCATTGACGCCCACAGTCTCATTGTTTGCTCCTGGTTTGGTTGTAGGGGACATGATAATGTCCAATTTGTAGCTGGCAATCTTCCCGCTGAGCGGCTGTGTCTGGTCCCATAGCGCCGCCTGATACACATACGACAAGGGCAGATTTTCCAGCTCGTCAATCCACTTAGCGCACTCCAAGGAAAAGATTGTCTTCAAAGGAAAACCCTGAAGTGGTGCTGCTGTAAAAGAGCCTCCCACGGGTCCCTGATCAACCTGGACCGTGATCCTAGAGAATCCAGTCTGTTCCGAGGCGCACGTACCCTGGAGCTCCAGCACATACGACTGACCACGCATGAGCGCCCCACCTGTAAGCGCCAAGTTTGGCGACCCGAGGCCGGTGGATCTCACGCTGGGATCCTGCAAGTCTGCTTTGCCTGTCACAAGAGTCCATTTGTACGATGGGATGCAAGGGGTGTTGCTGTTGGGCCTGCCCGCCTGAACTTTGCCAGTGAGGACCACTCGCTCGCGCGGTTTGACCTTGGGCGATGTAATGCCATTCATCGACACACTCACTGCGGAAACTGCGCCTGGCTTTACGGAGATGCTGACGGAAGCTTCACTGATTCGCGGGCCGGGGTCTTTCGAAACCACGACGGAGAAGATGTAGTCGCCTGGGGCAAGCGTGCCTCCCGGTATCACAATCACAGCAGAACTTTCAGCAAGCAGCCCCAAGGGATCATCGAAACAGGGATCCGGCGAACAGCTCCAGAGGAACGAAAATGGCTGCACGCTGGAATCGGGGTCGACAGACTGTGACGCATCTAATGTCAAATCGAGGCTCGCCGAATGCGTCCTGTCGCCCCCGTCGAGGACGGCCAGGATCGGACTGTTCATCACTTCAAGCGTGACATCAGCAAATGAGAAGCCTTTGGCGTTGGTAGCCAGCACTGCACCCAAACGCAAGGTGTACTTTTGACCAGCTTTAAGAATGTTCCGCGGGAGATATAGGCTTGATGAGGTCTTGACGCTTTCTGTTGGCCATGGCTCAATTTTGGGACCGGATGTTTGCGTCCACAAGAAATCAATGTCTTTTGCGCCAGCAGATGCACACGTCGAAAGGGCAGCTGTTCCTCGTACCTGGAGAGAATTGGAACTCCTTGCCAAGCGTTCGGCTGGACCAACAATGATCACCTGGGGGGTGTCGGTGGAACCCACATACACACGGAAGGAAGTCGTCTTTTGCTGCTCCACGAAATTCGTCGCAGTTAGTGTGAACACGTACTCCACCTCCGACAACAGCAGCGAGCTGGGGATCGTTACTATGCTCTGAGATTTGGGAAGGGCTGTCAAAAGAGTCATGACTGCCTCACGATTGCGAGGGCCAAACTGCAAACCCCAATCGAATATCATACCGCGACCGCCATCTCCGTAGGACATCGAAGCGTCCATGGTCAGTGTGTCGCACGATGCAATCTTGCCTGGCCCGTCAATAATCGGCTCTGGCTTCATAGCATTGGAAGGGAGCTGCAGTGCAACACTTCCAGACGCGTACTTTGAATTCCTTCTCGCAGACATGACCGTCCCTTCTCGGATGGCAAGTCGGGAATCCATCGCCAGCGTTGCACCCCGGCCAAAGAGGACGGTGAAGGAGCTTGGGGAAATCCAACTGCATTGGCTATTGTTTCCAGTCATGAGGTGTGTCTGCGGTGCCAGTATCTGTTTACAATCGAAGAAGCCCAAGAGCTGACCACCTCCTTCATCCGTAGCCTGGTCGAAGGTCACCCTAAGACCCACAAGATGCGAAGCGAAGATGGCTGTCATCATACGGGGCGGCTCGGCCGGATTAATCGTGACTATGAATGGACTGCCTGCCACGTGCTGACGAATCACCTCGATACTCAGATTGCAAGCCTGGCATGGCTGGGATGCAGTGTAACTTATGAAGAACCTGCTGCCGGACTTGGTGATCGAGACCTGCAGGGTATCATTGACGGGCAGCATGGACGGAGGCAGGGAAGGCGGCGGTGATAGAGATTTCACAGACACGGCTACGTCACGGACAGATATATCTACAGCATTTCCGAGAGCATCTCGAGGAGACAAAGTTAGAATAGCGGCACGATCTGCAGCAATGTCGAAAAGACCCGAGCCTGAAACGACTGATGCCGCAGCTGAGAAGGTCCCAGCGGAAATCACTAGGGAATGCGGCGACGACGATATCGCGCCCGACCCAACAGAAACATCCATTTGGTAACGACCAGATATTGTCAGGTTCATGGCAATCAAGAAGTTCCCATCCTTGGCGATCACTGACAAAGGCCCGAGTCCAGACACGGAGCACAGGATACTAGTGATCTCTGATTCAGTCTCAGGAGCGACAATGCGATTATTGTACAGATCGCGGATAGACACCTCTACCAGCGGATTCGCACCAGCCGTAATTGTCAGCAAGTTTGCGTCAATGTACGAAGTCCCCGCCCAGTATTCTGCAGGACTGACGAGGAGCGTGTGCGATGCGGTATCCGAGGGCGCTGTGATAGTCAGCGTATACAAACCACTTACTGTGACATTGTAGATGGCCACAAACGAACTGTCTTCGAAGTCCCTAATGCTGCAGACGCGGGTGGAAGGTCCAGTCAAAACGACACCGAACGGCACACTCGAGCTTGGTCGGTAAGTCTGGAGATTGCCATACCCATCCCTCGCCTCTATTGTAAAGCTCCCTTCTTGCCCAGCCACGACAAGAGACAGTCCTTGGCCCACTAGACGGGAACCCCGGGCACTACTTGCAGCCGGAACGATGCGAACGTTGAAAGGACTTCCCGAAATGTGTGTTAGAGTTCCTCCATTTCCGCTCGCTTTCAAGAGCACGGCCAATACATACCGTCCAGCTTGAGTGACAGTATACTCGAGGGTGAAAGTGCCATCGCCATTATCCTGAGGCACCAACCTGGCGAAGTAATCTTCCAACACGAGTTCGCCCGAAAAGGCATAATTTTGAACGCTGGTGGTGTGATAAACACCATACGGGTCAGCAGCTTGAACAGTGAAAAAAGAAGTGTAGCCTGCCGTGGACAGCTGAATCGCTTTGCCGCTTGCAAACGAGTCAGTCGCCGAGATAAATGGACTCGGTTCGCTGCGCAGGACGACAGAAAAAGGGCTTCCTGAGATGTGAATTCCATTGATCTTGACAAAAAGGTTGTACGTATTCGCTCCAACAGAGATCGGGGAATACTTTCCAACCCAGTCCTTTCCATCCCAACTGATGGTTGGATACTGCGGGCTTCCATCGGGGTGCAAAATGAGAAGGTCAAAGGCTGTTGCATCCAAGATCTGCGCGAAATTATCATACCTGTCGCGGGGCTTGACACGGAACCAAGTTTCCATTGAATGCACTCCTGCCTCAACCCCCGGGCCTTCGGCAGTCGACCTGCTTTCCAAAATGGCCGATGGGCGCACAATGATGCTGTAGGGCATTCCAGCAACGAAGGTATTCATCGCCTCTAGTTCCAAGAATATGGTAGCGCTCTGGTTGATCTGAAGGTGGACATTCCATTCGCTGCCTTCAACACGTGGCAAAATGCGTGTCTTCAGCTTGACCTCCTCCTCCAACTCATTTCGAGCGCGAACCTGGAAAGAAGGCACGAGCTGTGTCGTCACCTTGTTTCCGAAAACGTCACGAGTGCCGATCACGAAATGCGCCTCTTTTCCGGCAGTAGCTACCGACAGACCATTGCCGTTTGCACCGAAGAAGCCATTCTCTGAAAACAGGAGGGGGGACAACTGTACCCGTTTATCAGGCATGGCCTGTGCTTCCACCGTCACTGACAACTTGTAAGCGCCCGCAAATGTACCAACAAAAGTGAGAGGCACCTGTCCATTCGCCACACTGCCCCGGAACAAGACATGAGTCAAGCCCTTGTGCTCTATGCTGACTGAAGCTTGCGTTGGTTTGAATTGCAGGTTGCCATAAATATCTTGCAAATTCAGCACCACGGGGAACGCTTGGGACACTCTGCCGCAAGTGCCCGTTGACCCAGCGCATGCGTAGCCCGCTGGAAACAGAAGCTTCGACGTGGAGGCGGAAACTTCGGAGGCCACCACCGAAAGCGCATATGGACTCTGCGCAACCGGGGTGCCTTGATACAGGATTTGAATCAAGTAGTCGCCGCTCCTGGTTGCGCGATAACGAATAGTGTAGGTGCCGTTCTTATAATCAGTCAGATCATTCTCGGCCTGCGATTTTGTTCCTGCAGCAATGGAAACGATGAAGTTCTCCCAGCCGGTGTCCAGGTAGTTGCCCAGCCGATCGCGGGCAATCATGACCAGAACGCTGTGCCGGCCTGCTGTAGCCACGCTCATACTGGAGCCACGTAACAAGCTACTCTTGGCGTTGAAAGAATTCGGACGGACAGGGACCGTAAACGGGCTTCCTCGAACATGCAAAGAATTCTGCGTCACATAGAGCATCAATTGGCCAATGGAAGCGGTAAGGTAGTTGCAATTGAATTCGCCAGTCCCCATGTCCGTGCAACTTTGGCGACGCCGAGCTTTTGCATCCTGGGTCACTGCTACGAAACTAAATCCTCCGTACGAGAGCTGGTTTGAATACTGGTCACGAGCACGGATTACAAAGGTGGCCAGGTCACCCGCAGTTGCCTCCCTGATCCCCTTTCCATCGACCAAACAAAGAGCAGGAGTAAGGGATCCTGCTTTCACATCTACTGTCCATGGGGAGTTCTTCAGCGCCTGCACGCCCAACATGATGTGCAACTTGTATTCTCCGCTCACTGTGGGTAGGTAGCTCACGATGACTTGCTGGCTCGCACCGAGAACAGACTGCACACTGCTCGTGAACGTGGTATTCCTGGGCCTTGTATAAATCTTGACACCGGAAGCTTGCTGCGAATTGCCAAAGGCATCGCGAATCGACAGTCGAAACTCAGCTTGCTCGCCGGCAAGTGCTTCACTCAGGCCACTACCCTCAACAACGGTGGCGATTGAAGACATAACCCCTGGCAGAACCGTCAAGGCTGCGGGTCGAAGCTGGACTGATGCAATATTGCACTGAATGGAATATTGCCCGCTTGCCGTCACTCTGTACGATACCGTGTAAATGCCATTCATATTATCTTGCACGCGCACGTTAGTTGTGATGGATGGACCGACTAGCGAGACAAGAACATTATCTTGCACGAATTTCAGATTTCCGTATGCATCTCTGGCTTCTAGGACGAAAGTACCATCCTGTCCAGCTGTCCCTGCATTTGTTGCAGACACCCGACTTTGCTCCGTGCTCGGCTCACTTGGTGTAACTTCGATTTCAAACGGCACATCGAGTCGAGGAGGTTTGCCAGCAATCTTGGTCCCTCCCAATTTGACCACAAATTGGTACCTTCCGGAAATCGTGACGTTGGAGATCACAGCAGAATACTGCCCATTGTTATTATCCGCACACTCAAATTGAAGGACCCGTCCAGACATCTCAAGTGCTACCTCACACTTGTACCCACCTCTGGTCATATCAAATCCGTTCGGAACCACCTGATCGACTGACTGGATGAGTAAAGTAGACGTTGCTCCGGCCTCCATAGCCGTATCATCTGGCGCCAGGTCCTTGACGTAACTTCGTACCGCCGATAACTTTCCGTACCCGACAGTATTTCCCAGCTCCTGTGCCGTACCGAATCTTAAATCGAACGGGCTGTCCATGATGCCCGCAGTGTTGAGTGTAATGGTAAGTCTTGCTGAGCCACTCTTCTCCACTTTGTATTGCCTGGCAAACCACAGGATACGTCAAGGCCTCAGCTGCAAAAGGAATAATAGCGATGTGTGTAAGAAAGGACGAAAGACATTTTTTGGGAACACTGATACGCCGGTAACAAGATTAGTAGCGATGAATCCAGATACAATAAAATCACCTCCAACGGTCATTTCCGCAAATGCGCACAAAAAACAGGAGAGGGATTATGAATGGGTAACTGAGCTGAGAAGGACAAGACAGAACACACGAACACCATTCGAAGACACACCTCTCAAAGACACGTCACACCGCACGCACGCGCAAAGATAAAAGCACACCGGTACAAGGGGCGATCGGCTGAAACAACAGAAGGCGTGATGTCTCCGCCTCCGCCTGGGTACTCCACCCGTAAAGTCAAAGACACGGCTGTGCTCGACGGGAGTGGATTATCGTAAGCATCTCGTAGGAAAATATTAATGTCCAGCACCGAACCGACGCGACCTCCTGCCAATCCAGAGCCTGAGGCAAACGAGCGTGGTGCACTCGGTAGAGGCTGCGCATTTACGGCGACAACATACGGTTGCTTCGTCACGCGTTGCGACCCCAATAAGACATGAATGTTGTGTTTCACTGCAGCTTGGAATTGAAGCTCGTAAGAATATGTACCATTGACCCAATCGTACATAGAATATGATTGAGCTTGCAAAGCTGTCACGTCGAGGAGTCTGAAGTCTGCGCCTCCTGTCGAGAATTTATTGAAATATTGATCCTGTGCAGTGGCAACAAAGGTCATCCTTTTCCCCGCGACGACCAATGATGGCACTGAATTGAGAATCACCTTCGAAATATCAATGACATCCGCTTGGATAACGAGTGGAGTATACGCGTACACAGACAGTCTCCCGGTCCCGAAGAAAACGTTTAGTCGGTACTGACCACTCCGTGTAATGTCGTAAGCAACGAGCATTGACTCGTTATTCATTCCAACAATGCTAGCCTGGAACATGTCATCCGATGACTGTATCTCAAACATGAAAGGAGGACTTCCTTCTGTTGGACTTGGGCGAACTGTGTTTCCGTACTGATCTTTCGTCATCAGAGTAAAGGTCGACACAAATCCAGCTGTTGCCACGCTCAATCCCGGCCCAAAGAAGCTACTTTTTAATGGTTCTAGGGCGCCCGGTCGCACGTCGACACTGAACGGGCTGTCCACAATGCTGAGCTCACCAATCCCACCCGTGGTAAGAGACAAGGAGTACACGCCTGCCTTGGTCACGTTCCAAGAGATACGGAGCTCTGTCCCGACTTCACGGACTTTCAGCACACGAGTTTCTGAGCTGCCTTGTAACACAGCATTCGCTGGCATGGCGTTGTAGAACGTCGGATTGTAATATCGATCCCGGCGACCGATTCTCAGTGTCGTAGTTTCTCCGACTGTACAAGTCAGGATGGAACGTGACACGACAAAGCTTGTGCTGACGTTCATCGGCCCCGGGATTACACTAATGTTTCTGAAGGGTGGTCTCCACGTTCCGCCTCCACATTTACAACAGGATGATGACGGATCAAACAACACTTGTTGTAAGTCAGCACAGGTGCCTCGAGAAGCGCATACGGCTGTATCAGCATCCACACATTGACTTGCGTTGCCGATCAAAACTCCTTGCATTGACACTTCGAGTTGATAAGTGCCAACTTCCAGGGTAATAAACGAGCATGTGTATGCTCCGTCTTCATGGTCAATAATCGCGGCCTGCGCCGTAGACTGAGCTGAAGACGCCTGGGCAGATACGAGAGCGCCGCCAGATCTCACTCGATTTCCGAATCTATCGTATGTATCAACTCCAAAGCTGAAAACATGACCGACTTGTCCTGTGGAGACGCCAGGGGGTAGAAGCACAAGCGAAGTCTCTGCTGCAGGGCTCGCCGGACGGACGCTGACTTTGAAGGGGGACCCGCCAAGGTCCAGTAGAGAGGAATTGGTGGTGCCTACGAATGCTTTCAAAGAAACGATGTACACTCCGCTCTTTGTCATACTGTATTTGATGGATAAGGTACCATCTGACACAGTGTCACCAATCAATGCCAGACTGGTTGCATTTGCGAATGCGCGCATGCTGGACATAGCCCCATTCGCTACATTACCGTAAACATCACGCAATCGTGCGAAAATTTCAGACTGACTGCCAGCAGAGGCCGATTGCAGGCCAGCCCCGTATACAGTGCTAGATCTGGGGTCCACGCGACTCGAAACAAGATCGAACCTGAACAGCTTCCCTCCAACCAGCTCAGTGGACACACGCGTGCTAATAGTTGCACTGTATTTACCGCTCACGGTGAGCTTATACGAGACGACATATGAGCTGTTCGACAAATCCCTCACTGTCGGCACATACACGACCGGACCAGTCATCTTCACGTTGAACAAATCACGTCCGTCGACCCGATTATAAACTAGAATGTTGTGGAATTTATCCCGTGCCCGGATCTCGAAGGTCGCGGGCAAACCCGCAGTTGCTACTGCAAGCCTGTGCACTGTACAGTGCTTAGCACTGATTTTCCCTGGCATGATGTGTACAGAGTACGGGCTGCCTTGGATATGGCTTCCACCGAATGTAATCCTCAAGGCGTACACGCCACTCTTTGTTGTCGTGGTATTCACAGCATAGGATCCAGACTTCCTGTCAAGGACGGCAGCCGCACTGGCGGTCGAATCCATGCTCATCGTGACCTGGAACATATCCCCTCCAGAGGTCTTGTATCTACCGTACTGGTCGGCGGCCTGGAGGAGGAAGACCCCAACCACTCCCGCAGTTCCAACACACGTGCCATCTCCAAGGGCGAAGCAATGAGCACCTGACGTTGCGCCAAGTCCGTTCCTGATTTTCACAGTGAAGGGACTGGCCGCGATGTGTTCGTCTTGATACTTGATGTTGAGTTTAAGCGAGTCGTGGGCGTTGGTCGGGGTAAAGGAAGTTAACAGGTTCCCTTGCCCCTTGTTCAGGGGCCAGTCGACATCATATGAGGGATCTGTGCTGACATCGAAGATCATTCCCGCGCGGTTGGCCGCATTGCCATAACGATCCCTGGCCCGGATCATGATATCAAATGGTTGGGAGATAACTCCTCCCACCATTCCAACTGTGTCTTCCACCCATTTCAAGACATGCTCACGAGCTGACCCTGCCCCAGGCATTGCCAGACTACTGTCAAAGTACTCACTGCGCGTCTGGAATGCAGTGGAAGAGCCCGGCAACACTTCAGCAGCATCGATGAAAATTGAGTATGGACTTCCATATATGGGTTCATCGACCACCAAGAGGGTCATGAGATACTGACCAGAACGCGTGTTCTGATATTCTCCCGAGTATAAACCGTCAGAGAACAAAATTGCTGCATGTTGCACCGGCACGTACGAGCTATCCTGGACGTTGTAGAGGGTAACCTCTAGATTCAGGCCGGCAACTCTGCACGGATTGGCGTATTTGTCTAGCATTAAAATGCTGAATGTCTCAAGCGTGCCTGCCGCTCCTTGTTGCAGCGATGAGCCGGAAGCTCGACTGACAGAGGCAGTGGGCAAGCCCGCTAAGACGGTGATAGTGATAGGACTGAACGGAAGCGCGTTTTCGAAGCTTCCTAGACCCAAGGATATTGTATATTCTCCGGATCTCGTCAACCTATTTTCAACAGTAAAACTGCCATTCGAGTTGTCCGTAACCTTCAGGGCTGTCACATCAGAGATCGGCCCGCTGGAGATAGCAGCTACAATATTATCGCCGCCAAGTGTTCGCCAATTCGCGTATGCATCTCTCAACTGCAACAGATACGAGACAAAATAATCCGTGGATGTTGTTATCGTCCTGGAGGCTCCGAGAAGCAGCGAGCTGCTTGCAATTGCGTCATTTGGAATTACCGTGAAAACATACGGATTTTCCTTTGAGCCCACTCCATTGTAAAACAGCCTCAATCTGTACACTGCACTTCTTGTGATCAGCACAAAGCCTGACTGCTGGCGCTGGCCTCCGATAAATGAAGGGACCTGAATGAAGGAAGTTACGTTCTGGCCAGTGTCACTGATGGCATCAGCAAAGAACAAATCATCGCCTTCAACAATCTCGTTACCAAACCTATCTCTTGCATCTAGCTGGAAGGATGCAGTTAACCCAGCAGTCTCGACATTGCCACCGATTCCCAGAGTGGTGCACTCACTCGGCTCCACGATGTTGGAAGGAAGGACCCGCATAGCAAAGGGGCTTTTGTGAAGATCCTTCAAGAGAGGCTGCAGCCGAATACTAACAGTGTACACGCCAGTGATGGTTGCATGAACATAGCACGAGTATGTACCGTCGAAATTGTCCACAACTGTTGTATTTGGCAATCTGGTAAAAGCATCAATGGCACGAACCTCTAATAAATCGCCTCCAATGCGCGTATCTCGCCTGGCCCAATCGCGAGCTCTGACCACAAAGTGCTGTGCAACTCCCGCAGAAGCTAGCGAAATACTAGAGGAAAAGATGAGAGACTGAGAGGCACACGTGCTATTTGCCCCACGCGATCCAGTTGTCAAAGATGCCATTTCAGGGCGAGGATAGCTGAACATATCAATTCCTGTAGCGTGTTGCCCACCAACACTCACTTTCATGAAGAGGGATTGGCCAATACCCTCTTCAGTTTGTAATTGAATGGTCGTGTGGTTCGTCTGATTCACAGCCACATATGCAGAAAACGTGTAAGGTGAGAAGAGTCGTGAATATGTGACAGCAACATCAAACGGATTCGGACCAAAGTTCTTGCCCTCCATCTGCAAAACATCGTTTCCTGTCGAACTTGTGGCGTTTGCGATGGAAAAGGTTGCCTGGCTTTCAATTCCTGTGGCATTTGGAACTTTCGGAGCAGATCCTGCAAACCGAAGAGTCTTGCTCCTCAATTCAGGCTTCGGATAGCTGAAGGTGTCCTCACTGACGACAGATAGTGTGGGGCCAGATTTGACGATAAACACATGATCTGCCCCAACACCAGCTTCGACAGCACAATGCGAGGTCGTGTGATTCCATTGGCCAGGCACATAACTTACAGCACATTGATACTTGAAACGATTTTCTGGAGGACCGTAGAAAATGCTTACATCATGAGCAAGGGGGCCAAAGTTTCTGCCTCGCAACTGGATCAAGTCCTTACCCACGGTGGAACGACCATGTACAGACACAGGCCGTGTGGCTTTGACAATATACTCGGGAAGCGTTGAAGTCAAGTTGTTGACCATCTTCACGGTCCCACTGTAAATCAAGGGATCGGGGAAGGTAATGCGATCACCACTAATCGCACGCTGGCCATCAACCGTCAGCTCAAAGGCGTGGCCAACACCCATACCACTGGACAAAACACATTGCACACGGGTATGATTATTTGCGACTGCGGGGCCGACCACAACTGTGCAATTGTACCTCGGCACGTATGTATCTGGCGGGCAAGGATCTCGGCAAGACCCGAGAGTCATTTTCACAGCATCCGCCAATGGACCGAAGTTAGCACCATCGATTTCAACTACAGTTCCTTCGATAGTTGACCTCGCAATCGCTCTAACTCTTCCCTGACCATCTTTCTGCACGTTGTAACACTTGGTTGGTCCTGCGCACTTCTGTCCGAGTATACGAAGGGAGCCTGAGGTGAAAATTGGTGCCGGGTAATCGAACCTGTCTGATCCACCTGCAACTTGACCACTGACATCCACGGTGAAAGCGTGCACCTTGCCGGTGCCAGACGCGGTCACGCAACGGACCAAGGATTGATGGAAGCCTTCTACTGTAGCACACGTATGATTAAACGACAGGTATTTGCCATACTTGACAATCACGTCCTTGGCGACTGGGCCAAAGTTGCTGCCAGTCATTTGAATGATATCTATGCCTCCCATGGTTGTCGATCCTACTACCATTGCAGAAGGTAATGTCTTTCCAACAAGTGAAAGCGATCCCAAATCGAGAACAGGAGGAGGATAATGGAAAACCGAAGCACTCAGCACAGTTTGTCTGCCAATGGTGACATTAAACACAAGATTTCGTCCAATGCCGGCGTCCACAGAGCAAATGATGGAAGTATGGGTTGCTGCATTCACTGTGCACGTGTATCTGGATGCCGACGGTAACGGCCCGTAAGTGACGTAAACGTCGGTAGCGTATGGTCCAAAGTTGCGCCCTGAGATCTCTATTGAGTTGAAACCCCCTTCCGTCGTGTCGCCTATCAGGCTCTCTGTAAAAGGCCGGCCAGAGCCTGCAAAACGAAGAGCACGCGCGTGCAAGACCGGTGCAGGATAGTTCAGCACGTCCGTGCCACTAGCAATTTGGGTGTCAACAACGATACGGAACCTGTGTCTGATGCCGATACCATCAGGGACTTGGCACAGGACGAACGAATCATTGGAATATTGCTTATTCACGTTGCATATGTAGGAATCGAAATCAGGAGGATGCCCGAATGTCAGGACCCAGTCATATGGGAAAACTCCGAAATTTTTACCATAGAAAGCGACAGATACATTCCCAACCGTAGAATTCAGCGTCAGCGCAGTGGATTGGCCACCTCCAGTAGACAGAGGCCACACGTGCAGAGAATTCGCGAAAATGACCGGCGCATCGTATGAGAATACCCACGTTAGGGATCCCACAAGGCCGGATACAGTGGTTGATATTCCTGCATTGCGACCAGTTCCCATAGGCACTCTGCATTTGACACTGGATTCTGACTTCCATGGGGTCGATGCACATGAAGTTCTTCCTATGCGAATAATTGGCGTAAAATCTACAGAACCAAATCCTGAACCGAAGACCTCCAAGACACATGACCCAGCAGCAGGACAATTTTTCAGTCCCATGCTAGACACAGATGGTCTGTCATACGAGGATGCCTGACTCATCGAACCAGTCACTTCCTTCATTGTTATGGATACTTGTCGTGTGCCTGCAACTCCACGAGTATGGCGACAAGCCACAGCTGTGTCAGATACCCACATGCTAGATTCACAACACGTTCGACCTATGCGGGACAGTGGCGAGCCACCATGTTGAGCCAACGACATGCCTGTCAAGGTCAAGTAGACGCTGCCTGTCGCAGGACCATTGGAACTGGACAGCACGACACTGACAGCGGGGATATCAAAGGACAGAATCATGGAAAGACTGCCTAATCTGCTCCCGCTTGTTAGCATGAGCCTCCGAGTGTGTGAAGCTCCGGCAGCAGCACGGCATCGAACGGATGTGCCTGACATCCAGAAAGTGCGTTCCGTGCTTGATGATGAAATTCGCGCCCTTTGGCTGCTAGCCGAAGAAGCCATGGCGCCAATGATGGTCAGCGCGAAACTTCCTGTTGATGCTAAATTCTGTCGAGACGAACTACTTGCCAACACGAAGTCATACGAAAGACTAGAAGAAGACGTGCCGGATATGCGACCTGCCGTCATCACCACCCGCCGGGTCCCGCGAGCCCCTTGCCCGACATGACACCTCACCGAGGTGTCCGACTCCCATTCCGTCGCCTCGCATCCTGTGTGCCCCTCGCGAGCCATTCCGGTA
>Ga0115006_10000432_pt1 | contig 22550 bp, 3 predicted proteins | sample ArcOceMetagenome_3_FD_88943 | JGI IMG/M metagenome (GOLD analysis project Ga0115006, IMG submission 88943) | Marine eukaryotic phytoplankton communities from Arctic Ocean - Arctic Ocean- Svalbard ARC20M Metagenome | ecosystem: Environmental > Aquatic > Marine > Oceanic | place: Arctic Ocean...
ATGCGCCGCACACGTCACTGTCGCATTGGCGCCCGATTGAAGAGAAATCAAGTAGGATTTCGAGCCGTTGTAGATAGTCTGCCACGACGACGTTGAATAGATGCTAGGGCGATCAAAGGACATGATATTGGTTACCGAGCCTACTCGGCCTCCTGCTGTCACAGCTGTGCCGATTGAGCCACCGTGCCCAACATATGCAACTTTGCAAACAATCCATGTGTAATTTCCCCCCCATTCAGTTGCCTGGCACGCTGTGGGGCCCGAACGGGCGAGGACGGTGGAATGCAAGCTGCCGAGACTATTTCCTATGATTTTGACTAAGATGTTGTCAAGAGCCGGAATGTTTGCTGGACGTTGCTGGGCTGGGGAGGCAGCGTTAAACGACAAACTTTCGGAGAGCGAGCCCATGCGCATTCCATTGGTCACAATTGTCCTTGTGCTGCTTTCGCTGCCTGGTCGCACATAACACCTGAGTCCCGAAGTACTGGTCCAAACGGTTTCTGCACTGCTGGTGTGGCCTATTCGCGCCTGGACGGAGTGCATTTTGATACCGCCTCTGAAGTCCCAGCCCCGCATCGTCAAGGACATGCTCACATCATTGATCAGGTTCGGAGGACTCACCGAGGTAATCACCGACAGATCGACTGATATGCTTTCAGTTGATGTACCTAGCCCGATCCCAGCAGTTAAGGTAACGCTCTGCGATGACATCGCGCCTGCATACACCTTGCAAAAAACCGCGGTATAATTCCATGTTGAATTTGCAGACGCTACCCACTCAGACGCGCGGCACGACGTAGACCCAACTTGTGCCTTGATACTATGAGGAATGGGCCCAAACCACGCCCCACCGATGACTGTCGCAAGGACGCCATGCAAGGGTTGGTTTGAGGTTGACTGTCCAGACACCGAGATCGTGCTGTACGTGAAAAGTTCTGTCACAGAGCCCACGATGTTCCCGCTCGTCAATGTGGCGCCGCCGCTGCCCTTGAATCCCCCGGCCATCAAGCAGACTAAATTGCTGTCACTAAGCCAATGTGAGACCTCAGTCGAAGTGTCGACTAGCCGCACCGCCAAAGAAGACGGGAAACTGCCATAAGACGAACCTCGAATGCTGATTGAAACAGCGCTCGTCGTCGGAACATTCTGCGACTGAAGATTTGACACATAGAGGCGCTCGTAGGAGAGTCCAATCGATACCGATCCACTTTGCTGTCCTATCGTGGCTGCTACAACATGGCTTCCGCCAAGTCCTACTGTAGATCGACATTTCATGTTGGAATCTGAGAGCCAATCCGTTGCCCTTACGCTAGTCTGGCCAAGGCGGACGTTCCCAGTGCAAGGATACAGTGAGAACCCAGAGCCTACGATGGTCGTTGTGATGGTCACGTTGCCAACCGCAACACCCTGCAAATTGAAGGGCCGTATCAGGGATGCGCGCACGGGATCATACGAGTACGCTTCTGAAGAAGAACCGGCACTGCGTCCGACAGTCACCATCACTCGCAAAGAGCCCTGCACGCCTCCTGACAACCTGCAGAATAAAGTTGTCTGCATCATCCACCGTGTAACCTCTGATGTCGAGAATCCGGCTGAGACAGCCAAGGTCAGGCTGCTCAGTCCAAACCCGGTCCCCCATATTCTAATTGCTTCAGCCCCATGCGTGCCTGCATTTGCGTGTTTGGCTCCCGAGGCAACAGGAGTCATATACGAAATAGCATGGGTGCTGCTTCCAGCAAGCAGCGAGGTCGTGACTGCAAATTTAAGGCTCCTTCCAATCCCCCTTGCTCGGCGGCAGCTAATTCCAGTCTGCGAGTGCCAAAAGGTTTCCTCACAACGCGAAAATTCAACTTTAGCATGGACCGTATGCGCAAATCCGCTGCCCGTCACTGAGAACATTTCAGACGAGATTGTTGCGCGCGTATTATACGTATTTGCTGAAATAGATGGATGATCGAAAGAGAACACCTCCGAGATTGTTCCTCGGAGGCGCCCGAGAGTAATGACAGCCGGTAGAGTGGCGAACCCCCCCGATACCTGATTGACCAGTATGCTGGAATCCGAAATCCAAATACTAATCTCGCAGCTCGAGTGACCAACGGACGATGATGCAGTTTGGGGCAGAAGCGCAAACCCACTGCCGAACAGGACTATTGAGGTGGAGCCTGTTGTTGCCGCGTTGCCCTTGCCAACGCCCGACAGGAATTTCTCATCAAAGAAGAAAGACTCTGTAAGGCTCGAGACGGCTTTGCCTGCGGTCAGAGCCAGCTGTGTGTTGCCAATTGTGACAACGGTAGATCTCAAAAACATAACTGTTTCTGAGTTCCAGTTGGTTGCCTCTGAATTTGAGCCGCCAATGCGAGCTTTCAACGAGTATGCCACTTGTCGCATTTCTGCGCCCTTGATCGTCAAGGACTGCGACGACGAAATTTCGCGATTAGGTGGAGCACATTCGACCATAACAGGTGAGTCGTATGAAAGGGCAAATGTCTGGCTTCCATGCATCCCTGCGTGTGAATTCGAAGCCGTTATTATGGCTACTCGTGACCGAAAATTTCCCGCTACCAGTTTTCCCAGCACGCAGGATTCTGATGTCCACGCCGTGCTTTCGCTCGAAGTGCCCCCGGCCCGCACAGCGCTGGTCATTGCAAATGTGCCCATATTGCCACCTGACAGCAAGACACTAGCACTGACGTTGTTTACATTCCTTGGCGCGTTGGCAACGATCGTCGTTGCGTCTCCCGGCGACAGATACGTCTTGAGATTTACGCTGCTGTACGAGATGGCTTCAGTGATGCTTCCAAACTGCCAGCCTGCTGTCACGATTGCCTGACGAGATGCACCAAAAGCAGCAGCGATCTGGCACAGCATTGAAGTCTGAGATTTCCATGGGGTAGTCTCGGCGGATGTTAAGCCCAATCTCGCGCGAGGGCTCTCGCCCACCCCATAATTGCTGCCAAATAGTGTGTGAAGCTGCGACCCGGTCTTCGGTGAGTTGCTCAGACGGATCGTCGACGCCAGTGGAGTATCATAGCTCAAGGATCCAGACCCTGAGCGCACAAGTTTGCTCGATGTGACGGCAAAGGGTAGTACACGGAAGTTGCCAGACGCCACTCTCACCGAGACACGTGTATCGGACTCCCATCTTGTCATTTGACAGCCCGAGACACCAATTCTTGCGCGCATGGTTGGATTATTTACAGCGAAGTTCACGCCCAAAAGGGTGACTGATATGGACCCCGTAGACGGAGAGTTTTGTCCAAGTACTGACGCATTCGTTACATTGTGAGTACCAAAATGATTAATTGCAAGAGAATCATACGACAGGCCCTTTGATTGCGATGACACTACGCCCATCGACCCGGCAGTGACAACGATACTCTGCGACTGTCCTCGTCCTGTCGCCGAAAGTGCAACGATGCTCGTGGTCGCATGCCATGCAGACGCGCCCGAGGCCGTGCCAGCAGTCCCAGTCTTAGAACTTCCTCCAAAGCGCACAGCGCTCGTAAAATCATTGTCCCCAAACCCTACACCAACAACTGAGAGCAGAGAACGCTGGGTTCCGATGAGATTGCGGCTCGTCGAGTTGTGAAGAGCCTCCGTGATAACGTCGTATGTAACTACCGATGAGCTGCTGCCGACAGACACACCAACCGTCAAATGCCATTGCTTGCTGCTGCTCAGTCCGCTAGCTGAAAAGGCCAGAATGCTGGTATCAGATATCCAGCTAGAAGCTGTGCACGAAGATGCGCTCATTCGGACCAGTGCAGACATGGCAGCTATGCCCAGGGCTGAACCTTGCAGAGTGATGCTGATGCTACCAGTCGCCGGGAGGTTGCTGCGCCTGCTGCGTGCGGCACTGGCGATATCGTACGAAAACGGTGTCGATACCGAACTGTGCTGCACACCAACTGTCAGCATGACTTTAAATGAGCCAAAGGCACCAGATATGGGCCTCGAGTTGATGGAAGTGAGCGATCGCCACAGCGTGATGGCGGGAGCCGAGCTTCCGACAGAAGACGAGAGGCTGTAGGCATTGTTGTCCCAGCCATGCCCAAGCAGCTTGATGGTGCGGATCTGCGAGGCAGCAACCTCACCGGGCAGCAGCGCCTTGGGAGGTGCATTCGACAGACCGGTGGTTGCAAACCGAGCTGGATTGTAAGAGAAGACTTCTGTCGCGGTGCCAACCTTTCGACTTACTGTCACCATCATAGAATTCGAGCGCTGGATGCCTGCTGGGGCCTTTAGTTCGAGACTCGTGTCTGAAAACCAGACTGTGGCCAAGTATGAAGAGCTGTGCAGACGGGAATTGAGCGTTGTATCATAGAGCCCAAAATTGAGACCCATTAAAACCATTGCATTTGTGACGTATTGACAAAAATCACACCCACGGCAAAAGTTTTCAACGTTCCCCATGTGGATCGACAAAAGATTGCACCGCAAAATACCGTTCGGCGCTAATTCTCCTTCAAGGACACCATCACACATAGACAGAGGCAGAGCCATGGTGCCATTCCAGTTAATTCTGTAGCATAAGCGCCAGAAACTCCCAGCAGAGTCTTCGTAAACTCCTAGGCATGGACATGAGGTACTACCAGGACACATCCCCAGATTGAGCACCTGGTTACAGATGTACTCAGCGATAAACTTTGAGGAGTACGCGCCCCCAGCAGGTTCGCATGATCCCAGAAACGTCTGATATTGGGCACTCCCGGCGGCATTTAATCGAGTAGGAACCGCCCCACTGACCCTTCCAATGTCATACGAAAACACCTCAGTTATCTGACCATGAATCTGAGCTTCGAGCATGCCCGTCGTAACGGCAATCTTTTGCGATGCTTGAAGCCCGATTGCTGACTTGCACAGGAGTGCTGAGTTGCTGATCCACGTGGTAAGCACTGTCGCTGTGCCCTGGTTCATCTTGTGGTCATTCGTTATGTAGTCTCTAGTGTCTGATTGCGCGATTCGTGCGCGAGAGGTGCGATCTTCGAGTGCAAAGTTGACTCCAGAGACAGTAATAATGGTCTGGTTGTAGTTTGGCGGCTGGTTGTAACTCGCATTTGGAAAGAGAGCGGGCGCATTGTAAGAAAAGATGTCGGAGGTTGTGTCTATAAACATTTCGAGCGAGATCGTAATTCTCTTATCTTTGGATACACCTCTGCTGACCAGGCACAGGATGGACGATTCCGAGAGCCAGAAAGTAGCTTCGGAAGCAGTTCCGCCGATTCGAGATTCGGGGGACGGATCGTAAGTAGGAGCTATTGCATAACCAAAGACGGTCACGTTAGTGCCTCCAGCTACCATGGCGTTATTGGGAGCGATTGTGCTCATTACGGGCTCGTCGTACGTGAACCCCTTGGTGAATGTAGCTCCTGGACGCATGAATTGATTCGCTACAGTAACAAGAATGCCCATATCGAGGTCATCGCCGTCATTGTTACCGGAAGGCACGCTGCATTCCAGACTGCTGTCAGACAGCCAGCTGGTGGAAATGCAAGCAGTGCCACCGAGACGAGATCGTGGCGTGTAATCAATGCTGCCGAAGTTGCCTCCGATGACGGTGACGATGGCCTCGCCAGTCGCTGCCGCATTGGCCAATCGAATGCCAGTGACATGGGGGGCATCGTATGTATAGCGTGCAAATCCAGTCTCTGCTGACTGCATGCCGAGCAAATGGACCGTGATGTTGTGACAGCAACCTACTCCGGGTGCCGTAAAAGCAGTGATACTGGACGACGATTGCCATTGCACCCTCCCGTCATCCGTATCAACACCCGTGGAGCCGATATAAACGGTGCGGGTACAAATTTCTGGTTCCTTTTCGCCAAAGTTGGCACCGAAAATGCGAACTGGAGTCGCGCCGATCGCAGGACCATTGAGAGGGAGCGCATAGGCCACTTTTGGTGGGTCAACAAAGTACTGGAAGGGCTGTCGCAGAATGTCATTTCCATACGTGAAGACGGACGATGGGATGACCTCGGTGATGGCGAGGTCCGAGTCCTGATACAACCAAGAGAGTTTCCAAGTCTCGCCGTACTGCGCTGTGTTGGGATTCGGCTGCTTGCTGTACTCCATTTTAAAGTCATGGAGCCCGTCACGGGCGAAGCGGAAGTTGGAAACAAACTCATCTTTGGACAGACTGTCCCATTGGTCAAATACTATCTTGTTGTCGACCCACAGACGCACTCGCTCATCACTGCTAAGCGCAACCCGGCCCTCATAGTCTGCCTCCATTCTCGCCCGCAGTTTGAACCTAAGGGCATATAACCCTAGATCCGGGGGCGTGATAAAACCGGCCCATCGCACTGAAAACCCTGCCTCGTCGGCATAGGTTTTGCCGTCAATCACGACGCCCTCGGGCAACGTGCAATGACAGGCGACCCCAGCGCATATCTCACATGCTGAAGAGAAGTCGATAGTCTCTTGGATGAGTGAGGTTGCCGCTGTGGAAGCATTCAAGTTCGGACTGTCATAGTATGTGGCAGATATGTAAGGCCCCTCGAGGAGCGTGACAAAATTCCAGTTGCCAGTGCCCTGGGCGATGTAGCTCGCGATGTACCGGGAGTTTCTCGCCCACTCGGTTGAGCCGGGATACGTGAAGCTATCTGGCAGGTTGGCAAAGTTGCGGTTCGGCGCGTTGGTCAGCCGCACATACCACTCTGCTTGATCCGCTGTCAGGGGATTGCTGAAAGAGTCGCGAGCTGTGATTGTGAAGCTTGCATCTGCGCAAATCTTTGCTAGGGTGAGGCCGACAGCAAAGGCCTCTGAGTTGTCCGCGCAAGTCTTTGCTGGCTGGTTGACACTCGGCGTTGGAAACCCGTTGAGCGTGTGGGACTGATACAGGTTGTAGGATGGTATAATGGTGTTGGCAATGGAGGAGGTTGACCATTCCAGCTCCATTCTTGCGATTCCAGCGTACTGGCGGTATAGGAGCTCCACCGGGTACCAGTTGGAGAGATTGGCATTGATCAGCATCGTGCCTTTGGGGTTGAGGGTGTTGAGCGAGGTCCAATGATCAACGATCACTTTGTTGTCAATCCAGAGCTTCACCCGCTCGTCGTCTCCGCCGATCACTGTGCGAAACGTGTACAGGCCGCTTTGGGTGGCCTTGATGAATCCCCCCCATCGGGCTCCGAACAAATCATACGTGCTCAAGGGCGCAGAGGGACTTCTCCCAAAGGCGGCATACATGGAAACAATGGGACTGAGCTGAATTTTCCTGGGGAGCATCATGTGAGGATCGTCATAGTATGTTGCCGAGAGCCCTCCCGGCGTCGCAAGCGTGGCAAAAATTGTGTTGTCGCCTGATCTGGTGAGTGATGTGTAGCTGACGCTGTACTGGCCATTGTTTTGATCCCCCAGCGTCCCGGTCTTGATCTCAGGGCCGCAGCATGAATATATGCGCACCGCATAATTATCACCCCCCTCATCTTTGGGATTGAGAAACTCATCTCTTGAATAAATGTGAAACGTGTGCTTCTTGCCGGCAGTCGACACTGTGATATCTGTCCCTTCTGCGTATGATTTGGTCGCACAGGTGGGAGCCGGCCGGTTGTATACGGGCCATGGCGAGCCTGGGGAGTCAAGGCCCCAAGCTAAGCGCTGGGTTGAGATGTAGCTTCGCACAAGACCCTGCTGCGCGTGCGCCCACATAAGCGTGATCATCTGCGGCCCTTCTCTATGCTTGTACTCGATTTGAATTTGGTAGTATTGTTCCGGAGTGTGGAAATGTACACTCGCCCCAACTTCAATCAGCAGCTTGATGTCGAATGCACTCCCGTCTTGGAAATCAGTACCGAACGTCGCCCATTCATCAATGATGAGACGATTGTCAATCCACATCCGAGCGCGGTCTTCTCTTGCAATTCCGAAGCCCAGCCACACAGAATAGACACCAGAGTACTCAGGCTTGACAAATCCGTTCCATCGGACGCTGTAGTCCGTGCTCTCGCTCAACGAGACTGTGTATCCGCCGTCGGATGCCGGTGGTGGCTGGGTACCTTGCACTGTGCCCGGGACGTCATCGGCACCTGACAAGAGGAGCAGAGAGGGATACGCATACGGAGCCACCGTTTTGACAGCAGCAGTTTCCGACAACCACATGTCGTCGTAAAATGTTGCTGCGAGTCCCCCGATGTTGGCAAAGGCTGCAAAGAGCATTGATGGACCGGCACGCGTAATCGCCCTGTACTGGCCTGTATATGACATGCGATCGGGAGCCAAGATGATGTCACCTCGCGTGCTCAACGTCCTGCCTTGGTCCACCGTCCATTCCCTCCAGTCATGAGACACTTGCACTACTTGCAGGTTTGAAACATCATCTTCATTAATGGTGCGGAAGTTTCCAAATTGGTCTCTCCCGAGCAGGGTGAATGTGTGCACAACTCCTGCAGTGGAAATGCTGAGGCTGCTCCCAAATTGAAGTGAAGTGACACTGCAAAATACATCGGGTTGATTGCTCATAGTCATTGGCAGCCTCTCTCGCTGCACACCGACGGCGAGCCGGGGGGCTGGGATAAGATCCCGCTGTATAGTTCCCATTTCTCTAGTCCGCCAGGACAATTTCAAACCCTGCGCCCCTGAGATGTCTTTGTACTCGATCTTGATGGGTAAAAATGTGTTGTCAGCACATTGGAATTTCACAGTTTGGCTCGGAACCATGGCTGCTAAAGAGTCCCACATGTCTATGAGAAGCTGATTGTCAATCCACACTTTCACCCGCTCATCCTTTTCTTGCACCGGGGCATCGAAGGTAAACGTTTGCGGATATGGGACTTTTAGGAATCCGGCCCATCGCGCGCTGACGTGATCGTCGTCTGTGAACATTTTCACGCTCACCCCCGGATGCAGATCATCGACATCGCACTCAATTCTGGAACAAGCAGCACTAGAAAAGTCAACACCAGTAGTCTGTATCGTCATCTTAGGCACTGTCAAGTCAGGATAATCAAAGAATGTAGCGTGCAGTCCCCCCTCCACGTAGGTGATCATGCGAGAGGACAGTTGATGCGCTTGCGTGAGCTTGTCACGTGCCACGACTTGCTCTGAGATGTAGCCCCCACACAGACATTTGTAGGCCCCAGAGCACTCTTCAGAATCAAGGGCCGTATTGTAGAAGAGGGAGGATGTCGACATTTCCCAGACACAGCCTGTAGGCCACGGTGGCCAGTACGTCTCCAGTATCTCGCTGATTCTCACGGCAGGGTAACCCAAGGCCGTTGCAGCCGTAACACATTCCTGCATGATGCTTAGCGGCGATAACCCTACGGCCCGGCACGAGCTGTCATCAATCGGACCCCACTGTCTCGCCACGAAGACGGAAGGTGCGAGCGGAATCTGCGTGAAGTTTGTCGTCGCCCACTTGAGTCGTAGGCCTGCATTTCCACTTACATGCCTGTACTCCACTCTCAAGCTCACATTGTTGTCAGGGAGGCTGTGGTAGGGCTCGGCTGCAATTGTTATAATTGGACTTGTAGCATTGAGACTCGACCATTGATCCAAGACTAGCTGATTGTCAATCCACATGCGGACACGATCACTTTCATTTGCAAGAACCGGACGAAAGGTGTACAACTGTACGAAAGGCAGTCTTATGAAACCTGTCCATCTCGCGCTAAACGGGCCGCCTGCTGCGAGAGACGCTTCGTCCAGGCGGCGCCCCGCAGGCGCTGAGAAGTTGACATTGATCCCGTCCAAGTGTCCCACCGCGGATTTTTCCACGAGAACCTCGTCTGCTCCAGTGTAGTATGTTGCCTGTAATCCAATACCTCCCGACAGGTAGGCATCAATCAACTGTGCGCCAGCTAGGGTTTGTCGGTACGTCACCACGTGACTCGCCTCTTTGTACTTCAGGGCCACGTTCAAATCCATGGAACGCCCTGAGGGAGTGAATACCTTGGCAATGAATCGGTCATCTTTCAGACGTCGCAAGTTTCCGTACTCGTCGCGACTTTTAATGGAAAATTGCGAAACACCTCCAGCAGTAGACAGGGTAAGTGCCACACCGGTCACAAACGAGTTCGTGGAACAGGGGGTTGTGGCCAGAACATTGATCGAGGACTGAAATGGGCTTACAGCAAGTGGCTGATGTGTGTGCAAAAAGTTGCTGAGCGGAACGACCTCATCTTCCACATAGGTCACACTCTGCCATCGCAATTGCAAATAGGAATTCTCGGTCCGTGTTGAAAAGCGCAGGTCTACCTTATAAAGACGTTTGTCAAGGAGATGCAGTGTGCGCTCGCGCTGTCCGTCGGCGCTAGCCGAAAAGTCCGTTACGATGATTCCGTTAATGTAAAGCTGCACGGCTCCATTTGAAATGACGGTAAATGTGTACATGTCATCGCCCGGCACTTGCAGGAATCCCTGCCATTGCGCGCTGAACCTGGCAGGGTTCAGCCCCGAAATGGTGGCTAGCGCCTGGTTCCACTCAAAGCTGATGACAGGATCGACCCGCTGCATGACCGTTTCTGCCTCAAGGGCAACGCACCCGTTGTGGTATGCGCCCAACAGCCCTCCTCGCGTGACAACAACCAAGTTGAGGTCATGGGCTCCAGCCAAGGTTGTGGAAACAGAAAGCGACATCAGACCGTCTTCACCAGCTGGCTCCACAGTCGTGAGGGTCGCACAGCTTTCATCTATCGTATACTGCCCTTCTTTGAGAGCCCAGGGCTCATCGTAATTCTCTGCAAGTTCACCCGGGAAAAGAGTGCCTGCAACCGTCTGAGACTGCTGCCCTTGAATGTTCGAGAATTGGTCACGCAGCAGGATACGGAATGTAGCGTGGACGCCTGCAGTCATCAGCGAGGGCCCCGAACAAGTGCTGACTGATCTGCATACGGGAGCAGGATGGATCAGGAGGCGAGGCACAGTGCCAATGGCGTGTTCTTGGAAGAGAGCGTGGGCTGGCACTACACTACTATTTGCATGCGCATTTTTCCAGCGCAACTGAACTCCCTGCGCACCCCCCTCAGTACTGCTCTGTTCTTTCTTGTATTCAACCTTGATGTCATAGTATTCGCCTGCCGATCTGAACTTTACAGTGGCGCTCAACTCATTTTCGTCCCACAGGCTGCTCCACATATCGATCAGCAACACATTGTCGATCCACACCTTGACGCGCTCTTCCGCCACCTGTCTACTCGCGTACATCGTGTACGTGTCCGGGTGGATAGGACGCAGCATTCCACTCCACCGGACGCTGAAGGAAGAGTTGGCAGGCACCGAGAAAGCCGTGGGCGCCTGAAAAGCAGGGGATGAGAAGTCGATGGTCGCTGCGACGATGGCTTTTACCGCCGCAGACGGTCGGAGATCTGCGTCGCTGAAATACGTGGCAAAAATTCCGCCTGCTGTCACAAGACTGGTGAACAGCGGAGCAGACCTACTAGCAATCTGGGGTTTGACTGAAAATTTGTACTCGCCTGTGACCATTGATGCATCCCGGGTCAATGCTGCGTGTAAAGCAGGAACTCGGACGCCGGCATTGTGCTGGGGTGCCGGTTTTTGGTCGTAAATTACCCGTGAAACAAGCTGGGACCTTCCGCGGTCAAAATCACGGACATTGCTAAACGAGTCCCGGGCTACAACTTGGAAGCTCATTTCGGCGCCGGCAGTCATCACCGTGGTACGCACCTCCGTAGATGAGTGTTTGAAGCTCACTTCGCCAGGTACCACTCGGACTTCTGCAGGGGAGCCGTTCACATGTACGGCGGACGGTCGCAGGAAAAACGGAGAAATCGTCTGTTGCTGGATATTTCCGCCCACTCCATTGGTAGACCACTGCAGAGAAATGCCGCTCTTGTGTGCTGTGTTCTTATACTCCAGGACCAGCGAATGCATGATCCACGAGTCTAGTAGCGCAACGCCGCTGGGCTCAATGGTGAACTCGCAGCTGCACATTCCTGTCCAGCAACTCGTCGTTGTGGAGCAAGAAACGGTTGTTTCATTGCACGCGCACCGACAAATCTCAATCTGACCCTCCCGATCTCTACAATTGTGGTCGAGCACGGTGGGCAGAATCTTGCCCTGCAGGCTTGACCAGTGATCTAGCACAAGTTTTGAATCGATCCACAGTTTCACGCGATCATCAGGGCCGGCAAGCTTGGTATGGAACGAATACTCCTGGGCAAGAGACGAGAAGATGTATCCGGTCCATCGTGTGGTAAACTGCAGATTTCCATCTTCTACAACCTTAAAGTATGGCGCCATGGGTGACATGGTGGACCATTGAAAGTCAACTCCTGCATCGACTTGTGTGAACATTTTGGATTCAAACTCGCCAAAGTAGTAGGCACCTTCAAGCCCCTCACCAGAAGTCTGTTTCACCTCCATTAGATACGATCCGCTTGACGTGTGAGTCATCGTCAGATTGATGCCGTCGCCTTGACTTATGGTATCGGGGTCTGTCGCAGAGTACACTTCGTATCTGATGCCCTCTGTCGGCAAAATCGAGAAAGGCGAGGAAACAGTTACAAAGGCATTGGCATTGGGTGCAGACACCACGCAGGATACAATTAGACGCCTCTCTGCGCCAACAGCAATGGAGAAGCCGATGTATTCTCCTGAAACGCGTGCAGCCCGCAAATCATCAGCAACGTCATCGTATAGGTGAAATGCGCTTGATGAAACCACCGACACTACACGTCCGACATTAATGACGGATGACTCGTACTGAAACGTCCTCTTACCGTTGAAAAGGGCAGACAATCCAGCCTGTTTTGAATACCATGGACTACCGAACTTGTCACGAAGATCAATTTTGAAAGTAACAGGCAAGCCTGCTGTGACAACCGTCATGCTGGAACCAATGATTCTTGACCGAAGAGGATCAAAGTGCGAAGCCTGTTCCACACTTACATTGAAGGGGCTCTGCGGAATTTCCTGCCATATTTCGGAACATTTCATCTGCACTGTCACTTGTGCGTACCCTCGATATGTTGCCTCGTATTGCACATGGTATTCAGAACCATTCCAAACGACCTGCCCGGAGAAGGGGTATCTGCTTGCACCGTGCGTTCTCAACGTGTTTAGTGCTTGTGACGCTCGCAATTCATTTTCGTAAACATCACGGGCAACAACGGTAAAGAAGGAAAGGCCTCCAACGGTGGCTATAGAAATCCCGTTGCCGCGCGCTTTGCTCGATCGCACATTGCAGTCAGCGGTGTCAAATTCGACCGGGAATGCGTGCGTCGTATCTTTGTTGGAGCTCCTGGGCACAGACGCTGTCACCGCGTAGTCAGACCCGTTGATCACTTGTCGAGAGCTGTTGGTGTACATATTTGAGCGCCACGCTATTTGCAAACCGGAGCCAACTTGAGTCAAATTCGTCTCATTCGTTCTGTTCCTCACGGGAGAAGATTTGTACTCTACCTGGATATTATAGTATTTTCCAGCAGCATCAAACTTGATCGTACCACTCTCCTCTCTCGCGCCGTCAAGACTGCTCCACATGTCAATAAGCAGCGTATTGTCTATCCACACCTTGACTCGCTCCGATGCTGCTTTCCTGGTGCCGTACACAGTATATGTCTGTGCTGAGAACGATTGCAACATGCCAGCCCAGCGGATACTGTACGTGGAGTTGGCAGGCAGGGAGGAGGACGGCGGCGCAGACCTAGACGAGGCAGAAAAATCAATGGACGACAAGACAGTTGCTCTGACAGCGGCTAAGGGACTGAAGTTATCGTCGCTGAAATAGGTGGCCGCGATTCCAAGAGAGCTCAATAATCCCACTGACAGCGTCGCGCTCCCAGCTCTTGTTGCAAGAGCATATTCGGAATGCATATTTTGCCGCACAAGTGGTAAGGTTTTCACGGTGGTGTGCGGTTCCTTCTCTACTAGCATTCCCCTGGAGGCTGCAAAGCTTATGTCCTTGGGATATGAAATCAGTCCTAGGAAGGTGTCATCGCCTGTGACGACCTGGTTATCAAAGCGATCAAATGCTTGAACATCGATCGAAAACCTCGTGCCAACCGGCAAACGAGAGGAGGACGGAGGCAGAAAGCGACATTTGTCAGCAGCCGCTCTTTCTGCGGCAACATAGACAGAGAACGGGCTCGCGCTGATGTCACCTAGGGAATACATCAAAAGCGCCGAGGGAATTTCCTCGAACTCCTTGCCAGGAAAAGCCCAGGAGAGATTGGCTGTCCAGAATTCTCTCACGTCCGCATACTCCATTTCCAGCGTATACCACGTGTCCGGCTGCAGCAGCAAGCCTGCGTCGGCTACAGCCTCAATGTCATCTAGTGTGTTCAAAATTGTCTTTGCTCCGACTTTCAATTTGAAGCCCTGCTCTGGAAACGACTTGAAGCGATACTCTTGCGTCTCTGGCGGGCTTTCTGAACCCGAAAATATTTCAGATCGCACAAGCCCCCGAGGCTGACTTTCCGTCTCCCACGAAAGTTCCACGCCCCTACCGCTTTTGTCAGACGCGTACTCCACGGCAACTTGGTAGTACCCTCCGGCCTCCCCAAAACTCACCGTCCCGCTCTTTTCGGTCAAAGCCCCGAGGCTTGTCCACATGTCAATGAGCAACTGGTTGCTGACCCAAACCTTGACCCGCTCATCAGGTTGCCGTCGGCCTGCGTACATCGTGTAGGTCTGCGCGCGCTGTGGACGCAGCAGACCGCCCCATCGAATATGATACGTTTCGTTTGCGCACTCCGGCCCGTGGAAGAGCCCATGCAATGAGTCGTCAAAGGTCAAGAAATATGACGGAGACGATGAAAATGGATACGACGTATTGCCTGATGATGCGTCGCGTGTGCTGGAATAATACGTCGCCCAAAGCCCCTGCGCACCCACGCATGGTCGTCAGTTGAAGTCGCGCTGCATACCTGTCACTACAGTCACGCAGGGTGCGGTGGCTCATGCTAGCGCCGCAGTATGAGTGTGTCAAGCAGGAAGCCTAGGACACATGATGTACCCATGAAAGGATACAAGACGCATACCGCTCTGAGGTCAGGGCGCGTGCGAAGAAAACCCGACCACCTGTTATGAAAGTGAAAGAAGGACGCAACACGTCAGGTGTCTTCATTTTTGAGAGCGCTTTTGCTTGTGCGTGCACGTGCATGCGTGCGCGTGCGTGCGTTTGTTAGTTCGTGCGTGGTGGCGTGAGGGAGCAGCCGGGCAGCGTTGGCCTGCGTTTGTGTGCGCGCATGCTGGCATGCATGAATGCATGGGCATGTGCGCATGTTTACCGAACAGAGAAAGATCTGGGCACAGTTAAGTCACTGTCTGTCATGTCTAGAGTGGAAGAGATAAAAGATCTGAATGGCGCGCCCAAAAATTGGATATTGTCAAACACTTGCGTCCTCACCCCTCCAATTTCTGCACCCTGTGAGCGTGCGTCGCAAACACCAATCACACACACACACACACACACACACACACATGCAACACACACACGCACAAATGCACCGACACTCGGTACACACGTGCACACACAAACGCATCTGTTCAGTGCATATGTGCAGTGAGACGTTGATCTCTGGATCCGCCCTTGGATGATCTGCAGACAACATCCAAGCCTTGCCCCAAGTACCCTTTCATGCTCGCACGAGCGTACCTGTATTCGCACTTGCTGGTCGCCAGATGTCTCGAGCGCGAGCTGCAGCGGGTACGATGACTGGCGCTGCGGCTGAATTGCACAGGACTGCGTGAGACCTCATTCACACCGTGCAGTTCGACACTATTTCCTTACGCACACACGGCACATTGACAAGATGCGCACACATATTTCTGCAAAGACACTACCTTGGTGACATCAATCATCTCAAGCCCCACAGGGGCGTGGGACGGGCGCGGCCTCGAGGAATGAGCAGCTGGCCCGCGAGATACGACAAAGCGATCGCCTCCTTGCTGCACGACGTTGCCGTATGCATCCCGCGCCTATACATTTATATATAAGGTTCAACTTGTATAGTCTAGGGATTGGGGCTAACGGTTTGACATTGCAAGCCTGCACAAACGTGTGTGGCAAGCACTATTGACTCCAAATTCCGCCTGCGTGTGCACCTAACATTTAATGGTGTAGGCGCGTGCGCTCGTGCACGCTTGCATGCACACGCGCACGCACCGAGACAGTGAATTGAGCAGTACTGCCAGCTGTGACGAGTGAGAGACTGCTTCCAGTGGCCGCGCTCATCTGCACCTCAGACGTGGACGGAGAGATGGCCAAGGACACGGGGACGCCGCTGAAATCGCCGCGCTGGAATAGATTGCTCGAGGGAATGACAACCTGTGATCCCGAGGTGGCAGAAGACTGCCACTTGAGTTTGAGGTCATAGCACAGGTACGGGTACACGCAGCTCTCCGTGGTCTTGTACTCAATCCGGATATCCTCCAGCACGGAGTCAGACGCAAAGGCAAAGGTGGCACTTGGCGTGAGGCTGGTGAGCGAAAGCCAGTCATCCATCACAAGTCTGTTGGCCACCCACAACCTCACGCGATCATCTGCGTTCTCCACCTCAGCGGAAAATGTGTAGGTGCCGGCAACGTCGGGTTTCACCAGCCCTCGAAATGAGAGACTGAATGGCTGGTACTTCTCCAAGGCACTCGATGTGGGTCGCGATGGACACCGAGTTGACGGACAAAGATTGACTTGACTAACGCCATTTGGCGGCGCTGGCATGTGTCAAACATCACGTCAAGTATCAGTCTCTACACACGCCTGCGCGACCATGTTGCAACCGGGCCAGACTGCCGCGGCATATACCGCAACAAAAGGGGAGCGTGTGTCCGTACCGGATGTCGGCGACGTGAAATCTGTGCCTTGGTAGTACGTTGCCGCGAGTGAGCCCAGCGTCGCATGGAACACCGTGAGGCTGCGCAAATCATGTTTCGGATGTCCATGGCAATGCACCAACATTCCACAAGGTAATGTGGCGTGTGAGAAGCATACGAACATCATCACATAGGATCAGAATAATATCCGCCAGATGGATATGTGTTGTGAGGATGCAGCATTGCAAGCACGTGGATGGGGAGCGACGACGTTTTGGCACAGCATTTACACAAGAGAAGCTACCCACCTGTAGGCGCTAGATTTGGTCAGCAGATAACTCGTTTCGCACGTGTTTTCTCTGGAAATCTGGATTGTATTCTCAGGAGGAGGCTGCACCGAAGTGGTCGAGGATGCGTTTGTTTCTGAGACATTTTCCGTTCGGTTGAACGAAGAGGAGGAGGAGGATCTGACGATGGACGTGACGTGACGTTTTTTGCAATCCTGCAACCTGTTGCCATACAAATCCCGCGCTGTGATGACGAGCGTTGACTGCGCGCCTGCTGTGCCTAGCGTCAGCTCAGCCCCTCCAATGGTCGAATATTTGCCTGTGTGGGTGGTTTGGATGCACGGGGCAAGGCGAGAGACAAACAAAAAAAACAAATCAATGCGTTATGTTTTGTGCCTGCTTGTGTCTATGTGCCCCCTTATCATCATCTAAACCCTACATACCCAAGCGCTTGAGCAGGCCGAGCTTGCATCAAGGGTTCCACGCAACACTTACCGGACTCGGTGCTCGCCTGGGCAAGCGTCTGGTAAGGACTGTCGGCAAAGGGGATGAGCTCAAACAGGTAAGACGCAGGAATGCGATCAAAGGTGACATTGGTAGTCAGGTTCGAAATTCGATTCCAGCGCAGGTCGAAGGAATAGTTGCCCGTCTCCTGCCGGTATTCTATTTCCAGCAAATAGGGTGTCGACTCTTCCTTGAAGGCGAAGGCCTTGTGCGTTTGCAGTACGGTGCCCGCGAGACTGGTCCACTGGTCAATGACGATGAGATTGTCAATCCAAATGCGGACGCGCTCATCCGCGCTGCCTAAGGACGCAGAAAAGTTGCGCAGCACGTTCGGGGAGCTGATGAACCCCATCCACCTCACGGAGAACGCATTTGCTGACAGCGATGTAAGAAACGCTGACGCGTTGCTGGGGGAGATGGACAAGCTCGTGTGCAAAGACGTGGCGACTGGCACAGCAAAGGGACTGGCCACCGAGTTTGAGGCGGGGGCAGAGTCATCAAAGTAGGTTGCCGCGATGCCTCCTTGCCTTGCCAGTGATACCAGGGTCTTATACTTCCCTGACACTGTGAGTCCGAGAATGAGGACATCCCACTGGCCAAGTGCGTTGTAGGACGAAATGGCGCGCACCGCGCGCGTCTGTCTCGACTCCGGCACATAATCCGCGATAATGGGTTCGGGAGCAATCCGTGTAAATGCATTCGAAAACCGGTCTTTGGTCTGGATGAAGAAGATCATCACTCCACCTGCAGTCACCGTCGTCAGCCCCGGGCCTGAAATCGAGGAGGTGCTTGTGCAGAGAGCTGCTGAATTGACCTGCGTGGTCGACGGAGAGCCAATCAGGTCGAGGCGGGATATCAGGTGCTCACTGGCAATGTGCTGCAGAATGCCGTTGGTGCCCGCGCTGCTCCACTGCAGGCTTAGCTGCGGTGTCCCGGTAACATGCCAGTACATGATGTCAATCTTGTAATACTGGCCTGCTGAAAGGTAGAGCGAGCCCATAACCGGCTCGGCGCTTCCGAGCGCTGTGCTGATACCGAGCAGATAACTCTCGTCGCTGTCGTACAAGGAGATATTCGAAAACGAGGCCCCGGACAGAGAAAATGAGTAGGTGTCGCTCAGAGTTGGCGCCAGGTATCCGCCCCAGCGGACACCCATGTAGTTTGCAAGATCCCGCATTCCGCCTCCGATATTCACGGAGTCTGTCACTGCCACAGCGTTCGTAAACAACCTGTTGCTGTAGTAAGTGGCAAAAAGACCTCCTGGGATCATCCCCGTGAATCGCGTTTGAGAGACCCCGCCGGCGTTGATGCCTTGCGTGTATATCCCAGACACCGTCAGAATGCGTACCCCGGGAGCAGTGCTGCGCGACACGCCCAGCAAGATGTCATCGTTTTCGCGGAGATTTCGGAATTGATCCCGAGAGCGTATGCGCAAGGAAGCCGTGACTCCTACGGTGAGCACCGTGAGGCCACTTCCAGAAACCGACGAAGTACTTGCACAAAACTGGTGCGCCACAGTCGTCACAAGCGGGTGCTGTGGTTCCAGGGGAAGCGCGGTCCCGAGAACAGATCCTGGTACGACGAAGGCTGGGTCTAGGCTTGGTTGCCAGAGTAGCTGCAGACCACGGCTGCCCAGGTTCGTTGCATTCACAGAGTACTCCACCTGGATCTCGTAGTAGCCTCCAGCCACGTCAAAGGTGACAGCGCTGCTCTTCTCCATTGCACCTCCAAGGCTGCTCCACATATCGATGACTAGCCTGTTGTCCAGCCACACTTTCACCCGCTCTCCTGCTGATTGTCTCGCTGCACGCATGGTAACGTTGCGCGCCTGCTGCCGCAGCATTCCAGCCCATCGAATGCTGTACGTGGAGTTAGAAGGTAAGGAGGAGGCCGGGGGTGCATCGGAGCCTACGGCTGAAAAATCAATAGTTGCGCTCGTTGTCGCTTTGACAGCTGCTGGAAACCGCAGGCTGGCATCGCTGAAGTAGGTCGCTTGGATCCCTCCTGTTTTGACCAGAAATGATCGGACGCTTGCGACGCTCGGGATGAAGTTCTCGTACACAGCAATGTACTCGCCCTGGAAACGGTGTGTGACATTCACCAGGACATCACGCGCCAGTTCCGGACGCTTTCTGAGTGTGATGTGCAGGCTATCGGCAGCATCCGACACGTTGTTCCCGAACCTATCGCGGGCCAGGATCCTGAAAGACGAGAGAACACCAGCGGTCGTGAGCGTCAGGCCAGGGCCGAGCATCTGGCTTGCTGCCGCATCCGCTTCAGCGGGCTGGACCGTACATGTGAACGGACTGCTAGGTAATGCAATGCCGTTGTAGGCCAGATCTGCCTGGTATAGTGCCGACAATGTCACCAGATAGGTCAGCTCAACCTGCCCTCCAATCATCTGAAAGCTTTCAAGAGCGCGGCTGGCTACGTGGGGCGCGTTGCCAGAAGACGACAGCAGCGGCTTGGGATACAGCCCAGAAAACGAGATGTCAGCATTTGAAACGGTGTTTCCGTGCTCATCTGCAGCATAGACGGTGAAAGTGCTCAGCGCCCCGGCTGTGCTGAGGGACAGAGCAGAGCCCTGATATCGCCAGGACGACGGCGAGGGCGGCCCTGGCAAGACGAGCACTGACAGCGGACTTGCGCGCACGTGAGTACCATCTATTTTGATATGCACACTGAACCTGCCTGCAGCCGTAACAGAGAACATGAGCGTGCGTGTCGTCCGCGCGTGCGCCTCCTCGCTTGCAACATCCATGAAGTCTGGCATTGGGAGAGGGCGCTCAAGCAGATCGCGGCCGCTCACTTCTACGCCAGACATGTCGGGCTGCGCCGAATTGTTCCACTCGTCCCGCAGCAACAGTTGGAGACACAGCTGATCCCCAGCCGCCATCATCTGCGCGACGCTGTCGGCGCACTGCCTGAGCTCGCTCATCGACGCCTTCGGAGGCCCAGGGAGGATTTCAACCAGAGACGCGCGGAGATGTGTTGCGCGACACATTGGCATTGTCAGAGGCTGTGCCGCGCCGTTGACCCCAGCCCGGGACCATTGCAGTGATAGTCCTCGATTCCCTGCCGGAGCCACCTGATACTCTACGCGAATGTCGTACACGTGGCCTTCCGTCTTTGCAAAGTGCACAGTGGCGCTGATTGTGACCGCGTGCTGTAGACTGCTCCAAGTGTTGATCAGCAGAGCGTTGTCCACCCACACCTTGACCCGCTCTGCGGCTGTCTGCAAGGTGGCAACTATCGTGTGTGTCTGCGCGTACAGCGGCTGGAGCATTCCAGCCCATCGGATGCTGTATGGTGTGTTGACGGGGAGAGATGAGCCGACGGGCGGCGATTTGTGGGCTGCTGAGAAGTCTATAGCGGGTGCGGCAGCTGCCTTTGCGGCAGAGGATGGAGCCAAGTTGGTGTCGCTGTAGTACGTGGCATGAACGCCCGGGCATTGAACGAGCGAGCTGGATACTGCCACAAGCCCACTGACAGTGTGAGGAATCAGATTCGCTTCATACGTGCCAAAGCCAGACCTCGCGGCGGGCGTTGTGGTGTGCCGCACGCCATCCTTGAGATGCCGTGCTGCGACGACGACTGTTGATTGCGCATCAGTGAGCGTGCCGTACTTGTCGCGGGTTTCTGTCGTCACAGCCACTTGCTGGCCGGGGGCCAGCATGGGGGGGAGCTTTGTAGCGACAGATTCGCGCGCATCCGCCTCGCCAGGGGCAACTCGAATTTGAACAGCTTGTTGCCGGATGGGCACCAGTGCGAAAATGACATCTGGTGGTACGATTTCTGGCATGAGCTGAGGACTTTGCCACAGCAAACGCAGCCGGCCAGGGGGGGGGTTGATGAGTTCCAGAGAGAAGGGCTCGAACTTCCAGGCGCTGAGGCGCACCGATGGCCGGACGTGTGCGAGTATTCCTCGATCTTTGCACGCCAGATGGTACGTCTCGCCGATTTTCAAGCAGGCATCCTCGTGCAGGACCCTGCCGTCTATCTCAAGGGTAAAGGAATAGTTTCCGGACAGTCCGGGTCGTATCGCTCCCTCCCAGCGTACCCCTGATGGCCTCACAGAGTTGCCCTGCATATCAACCATCGAGTCCCACGCGACCGAGGGGTACAGCCGCTCCAGGAAGGGAGTCCCCACAGCTGGGGCTCTGTCAAAGAACGAGACCTTGATCCCAGGGATGCCGACGGAGGTGGACAGGTTGAATGTGCCTGGAGCCTCGCCAACCACTCGGACGTCATACTGCCCTGGCGCCTGGTAATGAATCTGGCAATGCACATCATGCCTCGTGATTGATCCTGCCTGCAGCACAGCAAACACGTGCCACTCAGACGAAGTATAGGGCATGTTGGCGTGCTCTCGCGCCTCCAGCTGCAGCGTCAAGGGCTGCCCAGCTGTCGCATATCGCACATCCTTCACGTCGCCCTTGATGCCGAACACGTCCCGTCGGTCGAGGCCGGCCAGCGCCCACTCGATACCAAAGCCGACTGCCCCCGCCTCTCTGAGGCGGTCAGACAGCACCCCCGACACGAAATGCACGAGCATAAGGTTCAGCAAAACGGACAGCCCGTGCGTCCAGGAGCGGCGCGCCCGAGGTCGCGGAGGGGCGTTCGAATTCGACCCGTGCCCACTGGCCCCCGCCATCGTGCCCCAGCAGGGGCACTGGATAGGCGCGGACATCATATGTATCAAGTCCCCCAGTATCGAGGGATGGCCACCAGCCCCGCGTCCAGCCCGTGTTCGCGTCGTCGTGTCTCAGACTGAGAGGGTCTACGCTGGCCTCCTGATCCTCGTCTATCCGCCAACCGCTTCAAGCTGAAACGGACATTCTTTTTTTCGACGTCCGGGATAATGGACGGCGGGTTGTGGCCGTCTGGTACGCACCAGACGGGGCGTCCGAGCTGGCCGAAGTGGAGCCTGTGCCCACCAGTCCCCGAGGTCGAGGAAGCGGAAAAGAAGCAGCCCGTGCGCAACTGGCCGCGGATCTCTTTGCTGCCCAGCCCTGCAGAAGAGGTTGAGCACAAGTTCGA
>Ga0115006_10000434_pt1 | contig 22520 bp, 16 predicted proteins | sample ArcOceMetagenome_3_FD_88943 | JGI IMG/M metagenome (GOLD analysis project Ga0115006, IMG submission 88943) | Marine eukaryotic phytoplankton communities from Arctic Ocean - Arctic Ocean- Svalbard ARC20M Metagenome | ecosystem: Environmental > Aquatic > Marine > Oceanic | place: Arctic Ocean...
AATACTGAGCGATGGGCTATTCGATATGTCGGCCGTGTGCCGATATACGTCGATATATCAGTATATCGGCTCGATGTACGTTGATCCGATATATCGACGGATTGAAGGGAAAGTTCGTGATTTGAGGGAAGTGAGGTGGCTCTGAAGGGCAGTGAGGATTTTAAGGGCAAGTCCATTTTCCGGGCAACTCCTCCGCGGAAATCTCCTCGTATCTCAGTAAAGTACAGCTGTGTCCACAGGTCTCTTTTTTGGGAAGTCCGGGCAAAAGAGCCCTGTGGACAGGACTCGGGATCCGGTAATGCGGTACGTATATATCACATCAAGCGGTTAAGAGACATGTCTCGTTGAAACGACGTTGTTTTCAAGCGGTTCAAGGAAACATGTCTTTGAAAATTTTCAATATTAAAATGTTCAAAACAGATCTTTTTGAACGTAAAAAACAAGACCGGCGATTCTGTAAGCGCTGAACGAGTGTCAACCATTCATCATCATCAACGAGAGTGTCACAGTGTCAAGTCGCAACGATGCGACCAGCGCCAGTGCCGTGGCAGGAGGCTTGAAGATGGGCGACTCGCATCGTGCGCGCATTCACGCGCGGGCACCCGCGACGATGCACGGAAGCATCGTGTCAGCAGGCGTGCTGCTTGTCTTGTTCTGGACATCTCATGTCGCTGGAGCGCCTCTGCAGTGGTACACGACAACGAGCGCATTGTGACTCTGCCGCTCGTAGCGAGATTCCTTGCCGTCATATAGCGCGTTGTGACTCTCTGCCGCCCGTAGCGAGAGGCCTTGCCGTCATATGTGTGATGGAACACTGACCCCTGTGTCTGACATGGTCCTGACAGGGAAGCCTTGCCGCCATCAGGCTTTACCCCGCAGCCCACGGCGTCTGCTGCTGGCTGCACCCTTGACACAATGAGCCAAGCCCCAATTCTGTACGGCGGCTTGACCTTTGACCCGCTGGGCATCATGGAGCCTCAGGTCCTGGGGCAGTATGCTCGAGTCCTTTCGGGCGGCGAAACCAAGTATCTGGGCGAGGTCGTTGTCTTCGATTCAGCTGCGGAGGGGTGGGAGGTGGAGGAGGTGCTGTCGTCAGACTATCCCGCACCGCGCGCCGGCCACACGATGACATCCATTGGACCGTCTGCTTTGACGTGCGGAGGCTACAGCCCTGTAGTTTCGTTTGAAGTCGTGATCAACTTGGAGTGCAGCAAGATGTGCGGCAAGACTTGTGACGGGTCCCAGCCGACGTTCGTAGACGAAGCTTCGTATCTTGGCGTTGTAAACGCCGTCTTGGGTACCTCCCTCTCTCAGAACGCCAAACCCGGATCAGATTTCATCAGTGACGTCTATGTAGACGATGCACGCCCCAAACTTTCTCCCACCGGCGAAGCAGTCGATCCGGCACAAACCGTTCTGACCCTGTCAGCTCGCCCGAAGGCTGGAGTCTTGCAGTCGCAGGTGCGTGCTCAAGTTGAGAACAGTCTAAAGGGCAGCAGTGGCACTTTCGCACAATTTTCAGAGTCTTGGAAGCCAGAGTCAGTTGTGAGCAGACAAGCGACCCAGTATGATAATTCCAACGGCGTATCCCAGTTCCGAGCTCTCAACACTGAAGACGGTGTGACCATGGATTGCTGGTGGTTCAGTCTTCGTCCCATTCCCAGATGGGACAAGCTGCAAACAGACGGGAGCGAAGCACCGAACGCCCGCTCCTCGCACGCTGCCGTGTGGGATTACGACTCACAAAACGTCATCATGTTTGGTGGATTAAGTGCGAATGGTCTAGAGCTGCTCAACGACTGCTGGTTCCTCACTGTTGAGAACGCGGAATTCCTTGGGAGAAACGTCGAGGAAAATTCTGCATTCGCGTGGGAAAAGTGTGCTGTCAACGCTTCTGAGCCCATTGCCTTGCCGTGCTATGGACATTCAGCCATCTATCATGGAGGCGTTATCTTTGTCTTTGGCGGCTACCAAAGAGTATCGCTGACGGATTTCTCCACAAGCTCTCAATTGACCAACGACGTGTGGGCCCTTGAACACTATCTTCTCCCCGAGAGGCGCTGGAGGTTGATCACACCTCTTTCGGACAAACCCCCAGCGCGGGCTTTCAACGCACTGTGGATGACAGGCGGTCGAGATGGTCTGTGCTCTTAACACCGAATGCGTTCTCTTACTATAGAGATAGTCTCACAAGCGCAAATGTGAGCGCGCGGGCTGCCCCCCTTTCTAGCGTTTGTGTGCGCTCGTTCTAGATGATTCTGCGTACATGCAACATAGATGTATACGTATATGTCGCTCCTCCTCCCCCTCTCTCTCTCGCTTTATATCTCTTTCTCCTCTCTCTCTCTCCCCCTTCACCAACCCCCGCGCCTGTTCCTAACACCTCTCTCTCTCTCTCTCTCTCTCTCTGATATGCGTGTGTATGTATGTGTGACGGGTGTGGATTCCTGCTGATTTTCTGTTTCTCTGTCGCTTTAATATGTGCAGGCTTTAAGATGGTGATTTTCGGCGGTCAGTCGGACGAGGGAGATGGCCCAAACCCAGTCATCAGCGACACCTGGAGATTTGACCTCTCGACCATGGTATGGACGAGTTTTCCGTCTGATCCCCTTGCTCCTGCGGTCTCCCACTCCTGGGTAATGCCAATCACCAACAGCACAGTCGTGTTGTATGGCGGACGCACGAGCGCCAATAATCTCTTCGGGCGGACCTTAGTCATGCACGTGGCTCTGGGCTGGCGCCCCGTCCTGCCTGCGGGCGCGCGTCCCGAGCGGCGAACCGGGCACGTGGTGTCGTTTGACCCCTTGAAATTCACCATGCTGGTGTCGCACGGACTCAACGTCAAGGGGTATGTATATGTATGTGCCATATCTGTCATGAATGGCATGCGTATTCACGCATATTCATATATACATGCATACATGCATTCATACAGATATGTATGTACATGTGTGTGTGCATATGTATGTATGATCTTTCATACACAATATGCATATCGTGCTAGACATTCATTTTTTTATGCGCATAGAATTATGTACAGAGAACACCTCACCTTTCTGTGCTTGTTGACACAGATCGCCTCTGTACTTGAGATACATATCACACATGCACATATGCGCGCTTACGCGGCAGTTGGTGTGTGAACATCCATACGTGTATGTTTGTGCAGGGATATTCTCAACGATACGTGGACGTTGGATCTGTCCGCCAGTGAGGGTAAATGGGTGTGCACTGCTGGTGCTGGGCCGCACTGCCCCCAAGTGAGCACCGACGCTCCCCGCACCGAGTTGGCAATTACTGCTACGTCTTCTATCCTGTTGCTGGATTCCGACACAACGCGCTTGCTAGGAACCTACATTCGGGTCGATGACGAAATTATGTTTGTTATCAAGGTGGGCGGTCCCACGACAGCTGTCAAAAGTGTGAGCGTGTATCGCTCCGACGGCGGCCCAGCATGCTCTTGCTCCATCACGGGTACAGCTTCTGGCGGGGAGTCTTGTACTTGCACAGGCGATCGAGGAACAAATTGCACGGCGAGTGGCTCGCTAAAGATCAAAGACGGCAATGTCGGTGCTGGGTTTGCGGCCACATTTATCGTAAGTGGGGGTCACATTGAGGGTATTACTGTGACGAATCCAGGCGAGGGCTATGACACGTTGTCGTCCGCCGATGTGATCATGTCGACCGGCGGGCAATGGAATAACTTGCATCCTTGCATAGTTTCGTGGTATCCAACCGTTTCTCAACAGTATGTGGTCGTGTCTCGCGCCCAACTTGGCACCAAAGCAGCTGCTCACGCGCTAGGCTCGAAGGTCGCCCCAGTGATAGCAGACAACCCTCCAGCAACAGCATTTGCCGCCTACTCGACATCGAGCCAGGGCCTTTTCACTTTTGGCGGCTTGCAGCAGGGAGAGTCTACCAATGAACCGACCAACGATATCTGGAAAATGTCCTTGACCACAGGAGGCTGGTCAAGGGTGCTGCCGGACCGCGTGATGAGCAAACACTCCTTTCCAATGGAAGTGAAGAACTATGAAAGATGGGATCCGGCCAAGACGAGCACAAGCAAGTATGATCCAAATGTCAAGCCACCTAAACGCCAGCAGGCAGCTGCGGCCTTGGTTGGCAGCCTGGCAGGCATGGCCGAGCCGTTGCTGGTGATAGGTGGGAGCGGTGAGCAAGGGCTACTTTTGGACGACATCTGGATGATAGATACGCAAGAGGCCAACACTAGGGATGGCCCGCGGGACGGAATGCTAGATTTTGATGGTGAGAGAGAGAGAGAGAGAGAGAGAGAGAGAAATAATGTATGCGTGTGTGTGTGCATTTACATACGCATATATGTATTTATATACCAAATACACCAGGCGTGCAAACTATTCATAGGCGCAACGACGTATGATGTATAAATGTATAAAGACTATCTCTCTCCCTCCCTCCCTCCCTCCCTCTCTCTCTGTACTTTTTATATGCAACAGGCCTGGATGACGTGATTGCCATCCTGCTCCCGACCTTTGTCGGCACCACCCGAAGTATGAATGGCATGTGGATTGAAGCATGGATGCAGCAGAGCTCGAGCGATGGTACTGTCGTCCTTTTCGACATAATGACGGGTGATGCGGTAGTTCTGCGCGCTGTTCTCGTGACTATTGGCGACTACCAGTACGCACGTCTCATCTTCTTCCCTGGTGACAACAAGCAAGTGGACCTTAAGACATGGGGTCCCATCACAACTCCTGGATTTCGGTCGGACTGGCATCACATTGCGCTCGTATTGCGGTTTGGTCATGTGTCTGCTGGATCGTCGGAAGAACCCAATGCCATTCTTGCTCAGGCTTTTTTCTTCATCGACTGCGAGCCCATCAATGACGACGGCACGTTCACGCTCCTTGACCTCAAGAGCCTCACCCTGTCGAATGGGATAGATTCCATCTACGTTGGGGGAGCTTCATCTCGTGCCTCACTTTCGGCGAGAAACGGGTATCAGTATTTCAAAGGCCGCATGGACAACATCCGGGTTTGGTGGCCTCCGTGTCCTCCCGGGCCTACCAAGTGTAACCCCTACGGATTCCTTTATCCTCAGCAGGATTATCCACCCTACAAACGCGTGCCGAGCTCTGGTATCCAAGACAGAGACGTCACAATCGATGACGTAGCCCCTATTCTGCGGGATTCGATGTTCGCTGACCGAATGCCGTCCAACACAACCGACCTGCTCATTTCACTTGAAATCGATCACGAGGACAAAGCAGGAGGCTTGCTGATTGACACAAGCACATGGTTGCCTGAGTCGTGCGCGGCAGGCAAAGAAGCAAGAACCGCGTGTGACGGCTGCCCGGAAGACTGTTTCTTTGATGATTGTTGGAGATTTGACGCCGACTGCTATGAGCCGCGTCTTTCCGAGGACCACATCAAGTTTTATGCCGAGAATGGAACGTGCAAGTGCTTGGATTCACTCGCGTGTCCGAAGTATGTCAAGAAGTGCGAGTGCCCAGATGCGTTTGAACGAGTACTGAGCGCTAATGGTGTCGAGTGGGAATGTGCGTGTGGCTCTCGGAAAAAGACGGAATGCGCGCGGTGTATTCTCAATGGTAATCTTCAGATCCCCTCGGACCCTTGTCTAGTTCCAGGGATTTGCAGGCGGAGCGCCTGTGTTTTCCCGTTCGTGAAGAAATACGATGCCGAACACACAACGGGAGGCACGACCGTGACAATCAACACCCAAATTGAATCCTTTGAGTTAGGCCAGTTTACTACTGAAATGGTGGGCAGGTATCTTGAAGGCCCAATGTATGAACAAACGAAAATGCACATCCTCAATTTGATGGAGTACAGCTGCTACGCCTATCACTCGGGTCAGCTGACGACCGAGCCAACAGTAGATCTGCAGAAAGACAAGCGTTGTAACGATCCTGCGACATATGCAGACGGATGGACTGATGACTCGTCTGGCGAGGTTTTCAAGTGCAAGTGCATATTCGAGGATGCAGATGTATCTGAACAAACTTCAGTACGCAAGAAGATTGATCAGTACTGGAAGTCGGGTGTGGATCGCGACTTTCGGAAGGACGAAGACTTGAGGAAGGCCCCTCAAATGTACAACCTGACGCTCGCCCTCGCCCTCGCTTGCAAAGCTGGCAAGTGCTGGGAAAAGAAAAGGACGCAACGCAGCAACGTAATGATCGAGGACACATCGTATTGCCCACAAACAAAGATAGATCCCCAGGTTTTCATGGACAATCTTGTTGGCGACTTGAATGCCGATAACCAGCTGGACGAACAAGAGTTTCTGAACCAATACAAACTTTTGGCGCGCCTCAAGGCGGTGCGGTGGGATTTCGATCCAATGGCGTGCACAGCAGCCGACGAGAATGAATGTGCCACAATGTGCTTAGATGCTTCCTCGAGCAGCTCGGGTGACAGCGCAGATGCCTCAAGTACTTGCAAGTGCAACTCCATTGAATATTTGGACCCAGAGGACGGCACCACGAAAGAGCCCTGGGAGGGTACCTGCCTCTTCAGCAACTTAGAGCAAGACGAGTCCGGCGAGCCTCTCTGTGCGATGTCGGACTTGTTGCTACCACCTGCCGCCTTTTTCATGCACCTTGCGTTAAATGACGACGAGGCCAAGGAGCTTGGATTCGTTGGTGCGCAGCGCCTTTTTGCGGTTGAGTTTGTCACCAAGCTTTTCGACGCAAAGTATGACCCCGACGGATCGGGCACCATTGACATGTGGGAGCTTCACTGTTACTACCTCGAGATGAAAGATAAGGAGAACACGTGCTATCCAATTTCAGCTGCAGAAGCTGCAGCTGCTGGATACGATTCTGAAGGAGGGTACGACGGCGCCGCGGCAGTCGCCGCGGAAGCCGGCACAGAGTACGCTTATGGAGATTCCTATGCAGATCCCTACAGCATGTACGGATACGGCGACTCCTACGGTGCGTTTGAATGTTGTACTCCGTGGTGGTACACAGCTTATGTGAAATCGAGCATGCTTCCTGATATGATATTGCCTTGTCATCTTGTTTGTTGTCTTTCGACAACAAGGCACGCGCACACACGCGTGCCTAGAGAGAGGCCATGTCGTTCACTTTGGTCTGCTTTTGCTTTTGCACCAGGCTACGGCATGTACGGGGGCTATGGCGGCTACTACGGAGGTGTGTGAGCATGATGGCGTCTGAGCGGCATGCGCAAAACTCTCTCTCTCTCTCACTCTCTCTCTCGCGGAACGTTCTGGCGTCCCCTGCTGCGTGCGCGTGCCTAGAGATAGGCCATGTCATTTACTCTGGTCTGCTTTTACACCAGGTTACGGCATGTACAGCGGAGGCTACTATGGGGGCTATTACGGCGGCTCCTACGGCGATTACGGATACGGCGGCTCCTACGGCGATTACGGATACGGTGGCATCGACGGCGGTTACGGTGATACTACTGGTGATACTACTGGCGGATACGGCGGCACCAACGGCGGATACGGTGATACTACTGGTGTTACTACTGGCGGCGGGGATCCTACTGCCGGGGGCGGGACTACTACTACTACTACTGGCGGCGGGGGCGGGGGGATCGGGATGGGCGGGATGGGCGCGTGGCGTCGTCGACTGCTTTTGGAAAGTCATCTGACTCCCAAGGAGGAAAATGGAGACAAGGCTCGGTCAGGCGCCTGTGGATTACAGCGGGACTTTGTGCTGGCAGAGCTGGCGGCGAAAAGTGGCAACGCTGGCCTGATCGTGCAGGCGCCTTACTATGGAAACAAGCCATGTGAATGGATCATTTTAGGCCCTGCGGTGTCATCGACGTCTTCGTCAGACATTCGCAGTGGTGACATGAGCATTTTCTTTGACAAGTTCAATGTTGGCGCAGAGGGCGACTTGACTGTCTACGACTGCGCTCAGCCCTCCTGCGCAACTGTTCGCAAGCTGGTAAGCCTAACAGACCTCGGGACGTCCACCTCCTTCTCGTCCGCCATGGGTTATGGCCTCAAAATCAGGCTTACTCCTGGGATCGCTCACAAGACTATGCGCACAGGGTTCCTAGCTACATACTGCCCTGCCTCCCTGGCTCCATGCAGCACCTTACCCACGTCAAACTCTCCCGGGCATGTTCCTGAGACGACGAAACGGGATGCCACAGCGCTTCGCGGAGCACAAGAATCTCCCATCCCAAGTTACCACAAGGGGCAAGGCAAGAAACGCCGCCCTCAACAGGGAAGCATCCGTACAAGGTATTCAAAATCGAGCGGAATGTTGACAGCAGATCATGCCTCCCGGGCCGTGGAGAAAGAACAACGAGCAACCACTATGAAACCCAAAGAGAAAGCTCATGATGCCTTCCTTGCAGTGCTTGCTCGAAATAAACGAAAGCAGGCTAAAATGAATCCCAAGGTGACACAACGCACCGGCGAATCACCAACGCACAAAGCTACACCTCCACAACCACCTGCGCCGGCGCCTCAACTGTCAGCACCTGCGCTTCTTCAGGATGAAGGAAGGTATCAAGCAGGATCTTCGCCAGAGGACAAGGCTAAAAAGCCCCAAGACGACAGCAAACTCGAGCACGTCGTTGACGACAAATCAACTCAACAGTCATCATCTGCACTTCTCCAGAATGAAGGCGGGTATCAAGAAGGATCTCCGCCAGAGGACAAGGCTGCATACCCCAAAGACGACAGCAAACCCGAACGCGTCGCTGACAATCCATCACCTCAACCGTCAACACGTGCGCTCCTTCAAATGGGCGGTGGTGGTGGAGGTGGATACTTTCCACCACCTCCTCCACCACCTCCTCCACCACCTCCACCGCCCTCGCCTCCCCCAGCTACTCAAGAGGTTTGTGGAGACGGATCCCTGTCCTCGGACGAGGAATGTGATGATGATAATGCCGACTCAAACGACGGTTGCAGCAGCGATTGTACGATCGAGTATGGCTGGTCATGCAGCACTTCTGGTGGCATGGATGAGAGCTCTATGGGAGGGAGCTCTTATGGCGGCATGGACGGAAACTTCGGGGCGGGGTATCGAAGGTCTGGCGAGGCGTCTGTGTGCGTAGAGGTACACTGAGTATGTGCTCTTTGTTTGTTTGTGCGTGACGCACACATACAACAGCACAAAGATCTTGCTCGCGTCTGACCGTCCCGTCACAGATGTCACTCTCTCACGCACGCACACACACACACACAGGTGTGTGGAGACGGCCTAAAATCTTCGGGAGAGCAGGTCAAAGTTCTCAAAAGGGAAGCTCTTTGGTTGAGTCATATCATAGATGTACTAGAGCACTGACGTTTGCGGATTTCTGCCAGTGTGATAGTGGCTATGGAGCCTACGGGGGATGCTCGGCAGAGTGCACCATTGAGCATGGTTGGGATTGCAACGATGCTGAACCGACAGTTTGTCAGGAAGTCTGCGGAAACGGCTTGATCTCGTCTGGGGAGACTTGCGACGATGGCAACTCCGAATCCAATGACGGTTGCTCTGCATCATGCTTGGAAGAGCACGGTTGGGTGTGCAACGATGCTGAACCGCAAACCTGCGAGGAAGTCTGCGAGAATGGTTTAATCAGTCCATCAGAAATGTGCGATGACGGAAATGCCAAATCGGGGGACGGGTGCTCTTCCTCGTGCTCGATAGGTATGAGTCTATGAATCCTCTCGCGCGCTCTCTCTCTCGCTCACTAACTCACTCACTCTCTCACTCACTTTCTCACTAACTCACTCACTCACTCAATCTCGCCTGCCCGCCAGCGCGTGCTCTCCCCGTCTGTCTTTGCTTGCATGCGTGTGCGTATGTTCGTGCAAATTTGACAAGAATGCGGAATGCACTTGCAGAATACGGCTGGGAATGTACCGGGGACACGTGCTCCGACATGGAAAGCCCTGAGGAAGTGTGTGGCAACGGTTTTATCTCATCGTCAGAAACATGCGAAGATGGAAACATCGTTCAGGGTGACGGTTGTTCCTCCAGTTGCACGATTGAGCACGGCTTTGAATGTACCATGGCCGCAAGTGGTGGATCCGGAGACAATTCAGGCGGTACGGGAGGAAGTTCTACGGGGGGATACATGGAGTCGCCCGGGGACAGTTCTACCGGGGGAAACATGGGGCCGCCGTATCGGAGGTCTGGCGACGTGTCGCGAGCAAAAGGGCAATTGGCCGGCCCACCTTTGAATCCAAGTGATCAGAAGATGAGATCAGGGGAGCTGTCTGTTTGCTTTGAAGTGTGCGGGAACGGTTTGATCAGTCCGTCAGAAACCTGCGATGATGGAAATTTTCTTTCCGGTGACGGATGCTCTTCTGATTGCCAGCGCGAGCACGGTTGGGAGTGTTCTAAGAGCCCCTGTGCGGACGGTGAAACACCGACAGAGGTGTGCGACAACGGCCTGATCTCATCGGGAGAGGGCTGTGATGACGGCAACAATATTGACGGTGACGGCTGCTCTTCGATCTGCGCGGTAGAGTGCGGATTCGACTGCGGCAATGCTGAGCCAAGCGTTTGCAGTTCTGAGTGCGGCGATGGGTTCCTCGCCTCAAACGAGGTTTGCGATGACGGTAACCGTGATGACGGAGACGGTTGCAGTGGAGATTGTATGAGCATCGAAGACGGGTACACGTGCATCGGTGGGATTTGCGACACGTCCATGTGCACGGAGGGCGGAAGTCCGTATAGGACCATCGGCGTCTGTTCTGACCAACAGGGGTATCAAGACGCGTATGGGAATGGATGCGACTACTACAATGACGGCTGGCGAGACTGCGGCAATCCAGGAAATGATTTTGGCATGCCCACATCCTCACTGCAGGCTTGCTGCGCCTGCGGGGGAGGAGAAGTCTGCCAAACAACCATCGGAGGTCTTGGGGCAGATCAAAGGGGCAACGGAGGCACCTGCGGGTGCAAGGATCAATGCAGAGGCTCCGACTTCCACAACTTCACGTCAGACAGTATGAAGCAAGTGACCTCGTCGCTCAACACGAATACAGAGCGTAATCCTGACGGCTTGGTGGAAAGCGTTTACACGTGGTCCGATTGCTTTTGGCTCCTAAACACGCATGGCGATGGTAGCTGGCTAGATGTTGAAATATCGCACATTCCCAACGGTCACTTTGTTGAGTTTTCCTTGTGCGAAAACAAGCAATGCTGCTTCCCTGTCATCATGGGCGGGTCACAAGAAGGCGCAAAAATGGTCATTCGCATGATGAATCCTCCAGCTTTTCTGCGCGTAGATTTGAAAACCTATTCAGCAGTCGAACCAACCCAAGATTTGGTCATGACATTCACAGCTCATCGCAATGAGCCTGCTTCGATCTGCGGTGATGGGCTTCCGAGCGGCGATGAGCAGTGCGACGACCAGAACACGCTTTCCGGCGACGGCTGCTCTTCTGAATGCACAATCGAAGAAGACTGGGACTGCACGAACAACGGGCGGGGCGGTCTGGTGCTGGAGGTCGAAGTTGAAGCTCAAAGTGGGCCACAAACTGTAAACATCCGGGGAGGCCCCATGTCATGCAAGCGAGTGTGCAGAATCGACGACCCATGTCAGGACTGCCCGTATTTCGACGCGGGCTTCGGAGGATGTCCAAAATACAAAAAGGGTGGAGACTTGCACAGCTTCTGCAATGATGACCGGGACGAATTTGGCATCTTGGCTGCAGATGCGTGTCCCGTGTCATGCTCCACTAGCGCCATCCTCGTGTGTAACACCAACGATCGGAGAATGGTCTTTGATACTCTGGAAACATACACGGAAATCGTGGCTGGTACTGTAGATATGGAAGCGGGTGCTTTCCCTCATGGCAGCGCGCTCAGATCAGTCCGCCATAAGTTCCCGTCTGGCGACCGCACATCGCGTGGCTACAAGTTGCAATCGCTGCGTGAAGTATGGACAGCGGACCAAGTCGCGGCTGCCGAACTGAGCGCACCGCCGCTCCCGACCGATTCCAATCGCAACGCTGGCATCCAAGCTAGTATCCTGAATAATGACATCAAGGGCCAAACTGTACTGCAGACAAATTTGTCCCTTTCGTTCTCGTTTGACATAAAGTTGCACGGTGCCGCCACAGAAGACCATTCGTCATTGGTCACTGTCACCGGCCTCGTCGGCTCTCTGACTCCAGACAACGATGCTATTCCGTTATATGGCACGGACACCGCGCTGTTCAGGGACGGTATCGCCCACTGGCGACAGTCAGGCTCGCTCACGTTGACAGTAGCACCAGCCTCCGCTGTTGATGCAGATCAAAAGGTGGAAATCAGCATCCTCGTCAGGATTCCTATCGGTGCTCAACCAGCATGGACGCCAAAAATCACTGCACAAGCGCGTCTTCCACCATCAAATATCGTGCCCTCCGCCGTTCCGCGGCTCGTGCAGTGGGATTTCAACCTGACTCAATTATACGCTACAATTACCATGGCAGTCGATCCGTGCAAGCTTCGTATTGGCGCTGGATGCAGGGTCGTCGGCCCCAACTTGAGAGTCTGCGCTCCGGGGCAAGCAGCACTTTTCAGCTATGATCCTGTAGACTCGAATTGGGTCAACGACGGAAGCTCTGCCTCTCACATCGACCCAAATAACTTAACAAACGTGACTGCTGTGACCGACAAATTCAATGCGTCGACCTACCTGCTTGATCCAGACTTCAAGGCTCTCGATGCAGCTGGGTGCGTGTCTCCCTCCCTCCCTCACTATTCCTCTTTTGCTGATATTTGTGTCGATCTCTTGCGCCAAAACTCATGACGTGCACCACATACCACAGGCGAAGATTGTCCATGCCCGCCCAGCCAGCTCTATCGCTTGAGTGCCGTCTGGAGGCCTTGGATGACGAAACCAATTTGCATCAAGTGTGCCACAAGTCATGCGACCTGTGTTACGAGCCACCCCTGCCCTTCCAACAGGTATAATTTGAGCATTTTAAATGTCACCTCCTGATTGCACCGTGATTCTGATCGAGTGACCCCAAATGCAGAGTTCGTGTTCTCCGCTGAAGAAGGAAGACGATTGCTTGAAGAAAGGGTGCTGCCTTTTTGTAAAGAAGACGAACGTGTCGAATGTGGTTACTGCGGCCGAGTGCGTACCAAAGGCACTAGGTTTCAAGTGGCTTAGCGCAGGCGACACCGAGCCCACCACGGGCCGCAATTTGGAGCATCCAGAGCTTGCCGAAGCATTGATGAGCAAGACTGAGTTTACGCAGCAAGAATGGGAAGCTTTTGGCATGGTGGTAGATGATCTTTACTCCAACCTTGGCACGGATCACTTCGTCAAATCAGGCGACTCGTACTTTCAACCTGCTGGAGGGGACGACGTTGCTTGTGAAAGTCAAGACAGCGGCGGGGGGTCAGAATGTGGTTACATAATCCCACCTGTTTCCAACACTACATGGGAACCCACCAGCGGAGGTGGAGGCATGAGCAGCAGTGCCGCTGGTCATCCGCCTGTCAAATTCACAGCATGTAATCCTGGGTACTTCTGCAGCATGGAAGCATGTAATCCTGGGTACTTCTGCAGCATGGACAAGTGCCTCTCCAGTTTTCCCACGCATTGTGACAACTGGAGAGGCACTTGTCAAAAGTGCACAGATTGCACAACGACCCCTGACGCCAATGGTTGCGGCACATGCGGCTTGTCAGGGCAAGGCACCGACGAATGTATACAAGAATGTTCTGACGGCAAGGCTACGGCGAGCGCCCCCGATGATAACTGCATTGCCTGCCCTTGCGGCTACGAGCTGGATCTCGTCGAGCATTGCAAGAAGAAGGATGCCGATGGAGAGTGTGAGGAATGGTGTGACAGCGACAGGGATGAATCTCGCACCTGCATGTCCTTGGTGCCTACCAAGGACCGGAAAAAGGACTGGACCAGCAACGAAAATACTTGCAAAATAATCAAGTCCGACTGCGTTTGCACGAAAAATGGCCCCAAGAAAGAGTGCACTTGCTCTGGCGAGTACGAGAATGATCACGATGGCGATAAGACCCCGCTAGGCCTGATTTGGAAGGAGGTCGCCGACTCGTCTTCCCAGCCAGCGACGGGAACGGAAATCACCAACCCTGAACTTGCTGCAGCTCTGGAGGCGACACGCAATTTCAACAAGACCACATGGAAAGATTTCAAAGAGAACAACGTGGCTTTCGACAGCTGGATCAAAGTGCCAGCAGTGGGCGAAAACCCCGTGTACTTTACTCCGCACGCAAAAATGAAGGTTCCAGACCCCTTGTCTGATTGCAACTGCACAGATCTTGACAAGCCTGTTTGCCTCTGCACGAAGGATAAACCCAAGTGCTTCGGCAAGTGTGTAAAAACGGGGGAGGCCATGTGCCCGATGACAGAATTCTCAGCATGCGCTGCATCCACTCCAAAAGCGGCATGTGCGAAGAGTGAAATGACAGCGCAGGACGTTTGCCTCGCCCCGATCTCGGATCCTGTACCGAGTAATCTGACAAACAACAACACGGCAACGGACGAAAGCTCCTGCAGTTGCAACAGCTATAAGACTGGAAGCTGCACGGACGTGCACTCGTTGACGAGCAAAACCAAGAACCTCGCCAACTGGTGGATGGTGCAGGGTTATCCGTTGTGCTGCGATTTTGCTGGCACAGGGAAGCCTTGCTCCTCGGGACAGACGTGCCTCACTCCACAATATGCTTCCAAAACGGTGAAAGATGCTTCGCGCCGCAGCAAAACGTACTTGGGAGACGGAGCCGCAACTCGCCGGCCTCAGGTGCTGCCTAGCAACCGACCAGTTGGCATTGAGGGAAGCACGTTTGAAGAGAAGAGACTCCACTTCATCAGATTTTCTCAAACCCAGCGCCTGAGCCCATTCCTTCCAAGAACGTCGTGGGTGCAGGTAGGCCTCGCTTTATTCATGCGCGCTGTTTGCATTGTACATGCGCATCATACGCACACGCACGCACGCTGACGAGATATACTCTCACATTCAATACAGGTGTGCATTGATGGCATAGTGCATTCAAACGAGTGCCCTGTCATTCTCAGCAACCCAAAGCAGCCCGGCGCAAACTGGTTCAAAGCCCGCTTCGGTCACTCGATTGTCGTAATGTCTGGAGCTCGTGTAGTGATTTACGGAGGGTTTTCGTGCTTAGATGAAACGTGCGAAGAATACACAGCGATGAGCGATACTTGGGAGCTCGATCTGAGCCTGATGCAATCAACCTCAGAAGCTCTGATGATACTGCGCGAGCTCAGCCCAGTCGGCTCAGTTCAGGGCGGAGTTGCCACTGTGTCTGCCGGGGCGAGCAATGTGGTGTACGTGGTGGGAGGCTCAGTCAACTCCTTCACGGCTGATCTACTCAATGGTGTTCTCTCAATGCCTGTGATCGAGCCCTTGGAGGCCCGAAAATTGATTGTGTTTGAGAACAAGATGACGTCAATGAGCTCAACCCATTGGCCCGCGATGTCAGCGCACACGGCGGTTGCAAATTCATCGATGGCCATCATGTTCGGAGGCTTCATCGGAAACACAATGACTAGTGGCGTGTTCACATACTCCTTCGCTGCCCCAACAGGTGATAACGCCTTTGCACAATTCAAGATCAAAGGTGGGCTACCTGAAGCTCGTGGGTATAGTGCAATGACAATCCTTGGGTCGGAAGTCTTCTTTCTGGTCGGAGGTGCGTGCGTTCTGTGTACACGTCCTTGCCTATCTCTCTCTCTTCCTCTGCGTGCGTGCGCGCGTACGCGATACGTCATGCAACACAATCACGCACTTTTGAAAAGGTATACACAATACACGCACTCACACTCACTCTCAAATACACAGGGGTGAAAACGGCGATGAATGGCAGCGGAGTTGGCAGCAAGCGAGTTGCGCTCCCAGACATTTGGAATTACAGCTTCGTTACATCTGAGTGGAAAGAGACTAAAGAACTCGGCAATTTCAGTAGCTCTGCTTTTGGAGCCGCGGCAAACTTTTTGTCATCAGACGGCCTCCATGTCTCCCTGGCACACGGAGGTGTTTCAGAGGAATACGTGCCGGGCGTTTCAGGGAGCTTGAAATTTGATTCGCAAGCATCCAATCCTTTCCCGCACGGACCAGGCCGTCGACAACCAACAGCCGAAATGAAAGCCCTTCTCCCCACATCTTGGATCCCGAGCCCAGAATTCAATAGGTGGATTCGTGTCAAGCCTAAAAATTGGAATATAAACTGCCTGTCGCTACAACCTCTGTGCAACGAGCAAGGAGATGACTACTGGAAGTGCATGCCCGCGCCTTATCCCTGGTGGATCAGTCTTGGACAACCGCCGTTCGGCGTCCGGCCATGTACTTGGGCGGCGCCCACTGTAGAGGGAAAATGCGGCAAGCTGTCTGACCCGGAGACACAGCTTTGCACTGTCCAGCTGCCGCCGTCCATGACCTGTGAACCCGCGGGAAGATTTATGCACTCGCTGACAGCCTCGGCGTTCAAGAGCGGCAAGTCCTCAGCAGTGTTGTATGGAGGCATTGATATGTATGGGAGATTGCTTGCTGATACATGGCTCTATGATCTGACGACCTTTCCGGATAGCAAATGCACGGGCTGTGGCTTCCTGTTTCGCATGGCGCTCAATGTGAACGTGTCCTCGCTGGCGTGCCAACCTACATACTTGGCAGATTACCAAGGCATCGTGGCCAAAATGTTTTCGCAGACTGCAGAATCTGTTCATGTAGAAATCGTGGAAGTTCCTTCCACGTACACCCCCGAAAAGAAAATCTGTGAGTGGAAATGCAATACAGATGCCGATGACACTTGGCAGTTGCAGCTCCCGGAAGGGCTCCGCAACAAGAAGGAAGGCGAACGCATCAAGCTCATTGTGTCTATTACGGAGCCAGTTTCATTGTTTGGCCGCATCGGCAAATGCTCTGCCGGTTGTAACAATCTTTTCAAGGAGGCGATGGTGGGAACACTGCTCGAGGACTCGGCGATGGAGTCTGTGCAGACACTGACTACAGATCAAACCATCGAAGCATGCTACAAAGCTAACAAGGACTACAATGATTTCCTGCGCAACTGCCTGCGCCACAAGGAGGCGCGCATTGATATGATGCAGCTTGACAGCGGGTTTACGTGCCAGAAGTCTTGTTCCCAGGGAGTCTGTCAGTTCAAGGACATTGCGATGTACGAAGATGATCCGCCTCGATGCTTTAAGGAGGGGCCATGCGGCACCGATGGAGTGTGCTCCTTGCCTGGGCGGAGATCGGGACACGCTGCGACTTCCTTCAATTTCAATGGCGGCCCGTCCGTCTTGCTGGTCTACGGCGGGGAGATCTATCAGAGCGAAGCCTCGAGCGAGCGTATGCTGACAGGCGATGTTGTGACGGGTTGGTTTGAAGGATCATCTGTCACCTGGTCAAGATTGAGCTTAGACTGTCCGGAGACCTTCAGCTGTCCGGAAAGCCGACGCGATTCGTCAGTTTCCATCATCGATATGGGAGGTGGAAGCAGCGGCAAGCTCATCGTCTTCGGCGGCTTTTCCGGAGCAACTGTGGACGATTACCTCGAAGGGTCAAGTTCCAATATATATTCCCTGAACGATCTATGGTATCTCGATCTCGTCCAGCTCAACAATGTCGGCAACGAGGACTGTCTTACAATCGGCAAGTGCTTGAGCCCAATGAAATGGGTCAAGATAGAGGTCCCAGGAGACATGCCGCTTTCTCGCTTCGGCGCAGGCATGTCGGTCTTGGACTCGGACGGCAAAGGTGTGCTCTATCTCACAGGCGGGATCAACAAAATCGACGGGCCGAGAACGTCGCAGCCCACCCAAGAGCTTGATGACCTCTTTCTTTTCCAGCTACGGGACCCATACTACAGGCGCTGTGCAGCTACAGGCAAAGGGCTAGTCTCAGCGATCGCAGGGCAGTACACACCTTTCTATATCGCGTGCACTAATCTGCTCGGAGCTCCGGCGATAGGCGCGCAGTTTCACGTGTCCGTCTTGCCTGGGGCAAGTTGTTCGGGCTGCCCATCATCGTATCCTCCTGTCTCCACCGTGGCCGTCGGGCTCTACGTTTGCTCCTTTACCCCTACTGTCGCTGGAGAATATGAAATTTTTATCAAGGTAGGACGCGGAGGGAGCAAGTACCAAGAGCCTGTCGGCGGCGATCCGATAGGCGTGGCTTCGGTGGACGACGCCACCATCCGGCAGCAGATCTCAGGCTCAAACAGAACCTTTTTCGAGCTGCTTGTGTTGGCGGCCCCAACCAACCAGAGGTCTAGCATCGCTAGTGGTCAGGGTCTCACCCTTTCCACCTCGGGCGTTAGTGCGGGGTTCGTGATTGCTGCGGTAGACAGCTTCATGAATAGGCGGCCGGGTGGCGAGGACATCTCAGTGATCATGCAAAATACGGAAAGTATCGATTTGCCACTTGCTGCCAAGGTGGAGGACAATTCCGACGGCACATACACAGTCTCATACACCATCACCGTCTCATCGAACTACGCCATGTAAACCCCCCAAAAAGTCGCTTCCACGGTGAATGGCCGTAGCAAATGTATGAGGGCGCTGAATTTTGAGAATTTCTTGCAGGTATGTTACCTTCAACTCAGTGCTGGCAGCTGGCAGTCCACACAGTCTCAGCGTCCAGGCAGAGAGTGCAGAAGAGACTCTTACATACGCCTACGGAAATTTTCGAAGGTAGAAATACTCAAAAGTCAGTGCGCTTTCCTATTGAGAAATGTGTCTACATGCTTCTATAGCTGACTTGTGGGAATTGCTGGCAGTGTGATGACGGGCCGTACGCACACCATCTTTGTTCAGACCCGCGACCGTTACGGCAACTACATTTCAGCGGACCCCGAAGAGTTTCCGGAAGGGGCTGATCTCGTTGAGTTTGAATTCTGCAGCACTGTGGGCGAAACGTGCGAAGACAAAGAAGGATGCGTCTGCAGCGATGGCGAGGTAAACATTCCCAAGAGTCAGCGGGCTATTATATTCACGATATAAAATCGCTAAAGAGTAGACTTTCGAGCATTCTCGATGTTAGCTATATAGTGACTTTACGTAGTACAATACGAGGAAGCGCTGACTTTTGATATATTTCTGGTAGGCCAATCCTAACGTGGCAATAGAGATCACCTATGCCGCGGGCCCGAATGGCGACACGACGCCTGATGGCAAGCCGTATTACGGTCTCTACCAGATTATCTATTTTCCATTTTCCAACGACCCCCACATTCCGCTGGTGCGACACAATGGAATATACATTGGGTGCTACTTTGACATGGGAGAATCGCCTCTCGATATCCCTGATCCGATCGAAAAGGCTGAAAAATGTGTCCAGGACAACATCATTGAGTCTCTCACGAGCCGCCGCACGGGCGAGCCCGTGCTCACGCACGTCAAGTATCCGCTCCGGTACGACGGACGTCAGATCTTCCACGGTCGTTCGGCTCCGGAGGACGCTGGAGACCAGTCCGCCCAGCCACATGTTGACTCTGACGGCATTATCCACTCGCCGCACCGTAGACAAGAAGAGAGCACCAGTGCAGAAGGGTCTTCGGAAGCTGCAGTGGATGATTCTTTGGAAACCTCGGCAGGGTGCCCAGAACCAGATCCGGACGCAGCGTTCAACCCAGCAAAGGGGGGCTTTTGTGTCGAAATTGTCAACACCTTCGATGCGCCTGACACCAGAACAATCATGTGGTGGCTCCAATGGGGGCCTTACGGCTGCATGGTCATCGCCGCTGTTTTTGCCTTCTGCAATTGCTTCATCTCGTGGTGCAGTAAGAGGGCCTCAAAGAGCCACACCTTCGACGCTGTGCAAAACAAAGCCACAGCAGACGACACTCCCGGTTTCGCCAAGGTAGATTTGGTCTTTGATCATTCAGCGGCCGCCTCCATGACTTTTCCCTCGCCGAGAGCATCTTTCGAATCTGAACAGATCGTGCAAGGTGTCGTCGAAGACGAGAATCACGGCGAATCCCCCTGGAATCCTTATCTGGGGGTGTTGGGGTTGAAGGTCATTGCTAGAACGCAGCCTGTGGAACTAGATGAGGAAGCAAACTTCAAGCAAGAACACCGCGCCGAGCGCATGAAGGAAATGCAGGAGGTGTCTGTGCTGTGTGCTGTGTATGTGTGTGTGTGTGTGTACATACATACATACATACATACATACATACATACATACATACATACACACACACACACACACACATATACATACACACACACACACACACACACACACACACACAATTTCAGGCCTGGCAAGAAGGGCCACCGCCGCCCAAAAGGCTCTATGGCCCGGACAGCGGGTAATACCATGCAGACTACTGTCCTCAAGGCGTGCGCCGGAGCTAGGGAACACCGCACACACGTGTAGAGACCCACGCGCGCACCAGCACCCTCTGATGCATGCCCGCATGGAGCCGCAGCCTCTGACGGAGGAGGAGGAGAGACTTTATTGGGAAACAATGTCCATACAGTAGCAGAAGGTCCTTGTGAAAAACATCACCCGGCCGGCGGCCTCAGGCTCTCTCACACCGAGACCCGGCGCTGAGGCTTTGGCGGCGGCGCCAACTTGAAAGCCTCAGCGCCGGGCCTCGACCGCCGTGAGACTCAGAGGAGGATCCCGGGCAGCGGAGGGTTCTCAGAAGGATACATACATACATACATACATACATGCATACATACACATACGTACATGCGTGCCTCAATCCAGGCGGCCTCTGGCGCAGGCAGACTCTTCGTGCCCCTCTGCCGGCCTGTTGCAGTTTGGTCAGTAAAGAACCTTTTGCTCCCTTTCCTGTCTCCCTGACAGTCCCCTGCTCGCCTGCGCGCGTCTTCGCCTCCCTTCCTGTTTATACCGTCGGTCCTGCGTCTATGAGAGATTGAATTCTCTCGTCGATATCGAGCTGATTGCCATGAGCTACGCAGCAATCCATGCCACATTTGACTTGGCAGGTGGAGATAGTGAGGGCAATTCGATGCCTACTCTGTGCATGCATGGCGAGAGAACTAGAGGGGATCAGCAAGAGCGTAAGAGGGAATGAGGCAAAGAGAAATGAGAGCATGTGTATGCCATTCACAGACTGACCTGCGGCTGGACGATCGGAGGACACTTCGCCCATCATATTCGCTTACTGAGTACAAGACACCGCATGAGTGTGTGTGTTCTTCCTGTGAGGTCCACAGAGCAAGGCGAAGAAAGACAGACAGGAGCAGGTACCATAAGTACAAACCTCGGGGTACTCTCTCTCTCTCGCGGGACTGTCAGGGAGAACAGGGGCCCCCAACTGGATTGACTCGTCTTGGTAGCCCAGCCTCGCCTCGCATAGTCCCTGCTGATGGGGCAGCCTGCCGGGCCTGTCGAGACCCGAGGGGTCGAAACCACTCCTAAGTCCTAAGACAGGAAAGGGAGCAAAGAGTTCTTTACCGAGGCAAACCGCAAGAACAGGGAAAGGGCTTCATTCTGTCACATCATCCCCGTCCCAGAGTCACATCATCCCCATTTTCTGTCACATCATCCCCCATTTTCTGTCACGTCATCCCCGTCCCAAAAGTCACATTGTCACGCACATCCCTCCCTTTTCCCCGTGGAATATAGCACTGTAGCATGTACCCCGATATATATACGTATAATACGTCAGCATGCTGCGCCTGCTGCTGCGCCTCCCCGCCGGCGCGACGAGCCTGACGAGGCTCCCGCGCTGTGCGACCTCGCGGCGTGCGGCAAGCCGCTGGACGCGATCCTGTGGTGCTCGCGGTGCAAGGAGGCGATGTACTGCTCCAAGGAGTGCCAGACCAAGGCGTGGAAGGCCGGGCACAAGCGCGAGTGCACGCCCGCGCCGCAGGCCGCGCCGAGGGCGGCGGCGGCGGCGGCGGCGGTGGCGAGCCGGCGGGCGGCGGCGAGTGCTGCGCGGCGCGCCGTGCAGGCGGCGGCGTTTCCGACGAACACAATGACCGCCGAGCAGTCGCGCCTGCTGTCGCGGCTGGCCGACCTGGAGGCCGCGCGCGACTGGAAGGCCATCCTGGCGCTCGAGAGCGAGGCGCTCGCGCTGGCGCACGCCGTGCGCGTGACGCGGCCCGACGTGCCGGGCCCCATCCACAGCACGCTCGGGCGTGCCTACGAACGGCAGAGCCAGTTTGTGCGGGCGATTGAGCTGCACGAGCGCGACCGCGACATCTCGCACGAGCACGAGGACCGCGCGGGCGTGGCGCGGGCGTGCAGCAACATCGGTGTGCGTGTGTGTCGGGAGAGAGAGTGTGTGTACGTATGTGTGTGTACACATACATGTATATGTACGAATGTGTGTATGTGTTTATAAATGTGTATGTGTACACACACACACGCACGCACACACACACACACACACACACACACACACACACACACGCAGGGATCTGCCTCTATGGCGCGGGGGAGTACAAGAAGGCAATCAGGAATCATGAGATCGGCAAGGCGCTGGCGTGGGCGCTGGGGGACCGCGCGGGGGTGGGGGCAGCGTGCGGCAACCTCGGCCTCTGCCATCAGCGCACGGGTGACTACGAGAAGGCAATGGCTATGCATGAGGAGCGGAGAGCGATCGCGC
>Ga0115006_10000435_pt1 | contig 22505 bp, 22 predicted proteins | sample ArcOceMetagenome_3_FD_88943 | JGI IMG/M metagenome (GOLD analysis project Ga0115006, IMG submission 88943) | Marine eukaryotic phytoplankton communities from Arctic Ocean - Arctic Ocean- Svalbard ARC20M Metagenome | ecosystem: Environmental > Aquatic > Marine > Oceanic | place: Arctic Ocean...
AGGTTATCAGATAACACTAAAAAAATTAAGTTACCTATAATAGCGCAGATAATATAGTATTCAACGTTTCACTGGGACGCATTGCTTTTTCGGCAAGTTGTGTATCAGCAAAGTAGTAACCATTTATGTCTACAGCAGGTCCTTGAGCAGCATTTAACTCCGCCACTATCTTATCTTCTTGCTTAGTTAATGCTTGAGCAACACCTGTGAAGCTAGCTTGTAACTCACTATCTACCGATTGTTCAGCTACGGCTTGCGCCCAATACATAGCTAAATAGAAATGACTTCCACGATTATCTAACTCACTCACTCGGCGAGATGGTGATTTATTAGTATCAAGAAATTTACCTGTAGCAGCGTCTAACGTATCAGCCAGTACTTGTGCTTTTTTATTACCCGTTGTAACAGCAACGTGTTCAAGTGACGCGGCCAGTGCTAAAAATTCACCCAATGAATCCCAGCGCAGATGATTTTCTTTTTCAAATTGTTGAACATGTTTTGGTGCAGAGCCACCAGCACCAGTTTCAAATAACCCGCCACCGTTCATTAGTGGCACAATTGATAACATTTTAGCACTCGTACCAAGCTCTAGGATTGGAAATAAATCAGTCAGATAGTCACGTAATACATTACCCGTTACGGAAATAGTATCTTCACCTTTCGCAGCTCTAGCTAAAGTATATTCACAGGCTTTAACTGGAGAAAGAATTTTTATATCTAACCCCTTGGTATCATGATCAGCAAGATATTGGTCAACTTTCTTAATCATTTGTTGATCATGACTGCGCGCTTTGTCTAACCAAAAAACTGTCGGTGAACTTGTTGCTTTAGCACGAGTGACCGCTAATTTAACCCAGTCTTGAATAGGCGCATCCTTAACTTGACACATTCTAAAAATGTCTCCAGCTTCAACAGCCTGCTCTATTAAAGTAGTACCATTATTATCTACAACACGAACAACGCCAGCTCCTTTCATAGTAAATGTTTTGTCATGTGAACCATATTCTTCAGCTTTTTGAGCCATAAGGCCAACATTGGGGACAGTACCCATTGTAGAGGGGTTAAATGCTCCATTTTCACGACAAAAATCAACTACCGCAGAGAAAACACCCGCATAGTTACGATCAGGGATCATGAACTTAGTATCTTTTTGTTTTCCATCTGGTCCCCACATCATACCTGAGGCTCTTAACGCGGCTGGCATAGAAGCATCTATAATAACATCACTTGGTACGTGTAAATTGGTAATACCTTTGTCAGAATCTACCATTGCCATTTCTGGGCGTGAAGCATACACAGCGTCTAAATCAGTTTTTATTTCAGCTTGTTGTTGAGCTGGTAATCGTTCAATTTTAGCATAAACATCACCAATGCCATTGTCGGCATCGACACCTAACTGTTCAAATGTACTAGCATGTTTTGTAAAGACATCTTTATAAAATACTTTGACAGCATGACCAAACATAATAGGATCTGAGACTTTCATCATGGTCGCTTTTAAGTGCAAAGACAATAAAACATCTTGCGCTTTGGCTTGCGCAATTTCAGTTTCAAAAAATTCTACCAACGCTTTTTTACTCATTACTGAGGCATCAATAATTTCTTTATCCAGCAAAGGTAATTTTGATTTAAGTAAAGTAATGTCACCATTATCAGCGGTAAATTCAATATTTACTTCAGTTGCACCATTAATAGTGACTGATTTTTCGCTTCCGTAAAAATCGCCCGAAGCCATATGTGAAACATGTGATTTAGACTCTTTTGACCAAGTGCCCATGGAGTGTGGGTTGTTACGAGCATATTGCTTAACTGAACCTGGCGCACGACGGTCTGAGTTGCCTTCACGTAATACCGGATTAACGGCAGAGCCTAATATTTTGGCATAAGTTAACTTAATAGACTCTTCGGCTTCATTTTGTGGCTCCGCAGGGTAATTAGGTAAGTCATAACCTTTGGCTTGCAATTCTTTAATAGCTGCTTCTAACTGAGGAATAGAAGCTGAAATATTTGGCAATTTAATAATATTAGCTTCGGGTGTTTTAGCTAATTCACCTAATTCGGTTAAAGCATCATCGATGCGTTGTTCTGTCGTTAAATATTTTGGAAAATTTGCTAAAATCCGACCTGCTAAAGAAATATCACGTGTTTCTACATTGATATCAGAAGAACTAGCATAAGCTTGAATAATAGGTAATAAAGAATACGTTGCTAAGGCAGGCGCTTCGTCGGTAATAGTATAAATGATTGTTGAGTTGTCAGAGCTCATTGAGATTCCTACTGTAATTAGCTGTACATTCACAAGCGAATATAAATTCATGATAATAGAATTTATATTCATCTAGGGTAAAATTTATTTTTCGCGCGCATAGTATAGTAATTTAAACCGTATTAATATAGCCAAGTTATAGGCCATTTACTTTCAAATAGGATATAAACTCTAAAAATGAATCAAAATTCAGGCTACGTAAGACATAAAGCGAAGAATCAACAAAAGGTACGACCAGATACGTTCAAACAAAGAATTGTCCTTTTTAATAAACCTTTTGATGTTTTATGCCAATTTACTGACGAAAAAAATCGACGTACATTAAAAGATTATATAGATATTCCTGAAGTTTATGCAGCAGGCCGCCTCGATAGAGACAGTGAAGGGTTATTATTATTAACTAATGATGGACAATTACAGCATCAAATAGCTAATCCTAGTAAAAAAACACCAAAAACTTACTGGGCTCAAGTCGAAGGTTGCCCTTCAGAACAAGATATAGCTAAATTACGTCGAGGGGTTTTATTGAAAGATGGTATAACAAAGCCTGCAATTGTCGAATTAATGTTGGCTCCCCAAGTATGGGCGCGTGAACCGCCGATAAGACAAAGGGCAAATATTTCTACAACATGGTTATCAATAACCATTATTGAAGGACGAAATAGGCAAGTAAGGCGTATGACCGCTAATATTGGTTTTCCAACACTGAGATTGATCAGATATAGTATAGGGCACCGGAATATTGATGGAATAAGTAATGGAAAATATAAAATTGAAAAATAATACACTGATGCCATCATCTCACGGAATAAATCAATTTAAGCCAAACACAACCGTTGCCGCGATTATCCATTACCAAAATAAATTCTTATTAGTTGAAGAGTATCAAGATAATTCTGTTGTTTTTAATCAACCAGCAGGACATTTAGAAAAAAATGAAAGTATCTTATCAGCATTAAAGAGAGAGGTTTTTGAAGAAACAGGTCTAGCCTTATCACCTGACTACCTCTCTGGTATTTATTATTTTTATAAACCTGAAATTAACATATATTTTCTTCGTTTTTGTTTTGTCATAGAGCTAAATGAATTTATGACGGGTATACCACAAGATAAAGAAATTATTGCAAATCACTGGTTAACGCTTGAACAAATTAAAATAAAAGCTAAGCAGTTACGTAGTCACTTAGTGCTGGACTGTATTAATGATTATTTAGCTGGAAATAAAATCCCCTTAACATACTTAAAAACTAATCTTTAGTCTATATCGAAATGTTTGCACATGTTATAATTTTGCGCCACTTATAATAGTGCTTTTACAGTTTTACTTTTTTTAAATTTATCGGTTAAATAAACATGTCAAACGTAACAATTTCTCAAATACCTAATCAGACCAAAGTTATTGTTGGTATGTCTGGGGGTGTCGATTCATCTGTCTCTGCTTTCCTTTTAAAAGAACAAGGTTACCAAGTAGAGGGATTATTTATGAAAAATTGGGAAGAAGATGATACTGATGAGTATTGCGCTGCTGCTCAGGATTTAAAAGATGCACAAGCTATTTGCGATAAATTAGGAATAAAGCTGCACACTATTAATTTTGCTACCGAATATTGGGATAATGTCTTCGAATATTTTCTTGCCGAGTACAAAGTTGGACGAACACCTAACCCGGATATAATGTGTAACAAAGAAATAAAGTTTAAAGCCTTTTTAGAGTTTGCTTGTGAAGACCTAGGAGCAGAATTTATCGCCACAGGTCATTATGTACAACGCGAGTTTCGTGACAATAAATGGAAAATGATTCGTGGCCTTGATAACAATAAAGATCAAAGTTATTTTTTATACACATTAAATGAAAAGCAGTTAGCCAAGACACTATTTCCTGTAGGTCATATTGAAAAACCAGAAGTTAGACGTATCGCTGAACAAGCTGGTCTGGTTACCCATAATAAAAAAGACAGCACCGGCATATGCTTCATTGGTGAGCGAAAGTTCAAAGATTTTTTAGGACAATATCTACCTGCAAAACCAGGTATTATAGAGTCAGCTGAAGGTGAGGCTATTGGCCGCCATGATGGGTTAATGTACCATACTTTAGGTCAACGAAAAGGTTTACGAATTGGTGGGCTTGCCAATGCTGGAGAAGAACCCTGGTATGTGGTTGAAAAAGATTTATTACGGAATGTATTAATTGTTGGACAAGGTCACGATCACCCTCGCCTTTTTTCCAAAGGTCTTATCGCTAATCAGTTGCACTGGGTAGACAGGGTAGAGTTAATTAAAAGTGTTAAATGTACCGTAAAAACCCGCTATCGACAACATGATGTCCAATGTACAGTATCTCCTATAAAAACCTCAACTAACGGTGAATATCAAGTAGATTTTGATGAACAACAAAGCTCTGTAACACCGGGACAATCAGTTGTTTTTTATCAAGGTGACGTCTGCTTAGGTGGCGGAATCATTAACTCTTTACTCCGATAGTCAATCCTAAAAGAATTTATAAAATGAAAGAACAAACGTTAACATTTGCAGCTATTTGTTTAGCCGCCCACCAAGTTCAACAAGTATCTCGTGGGCAATCAGTTGATGAAGATAGCTTCTCTTTATTACTTAATAGCTTAGTTCAAATGTCGCCTAGTGATACGCTAGCGGTTTATGGTGGTAAACTTGGCAATCTAAAAGAGGCATTAACACTAGTTATAAAATATTTAGGTGACAGTGGCCCAAACAAAAGAAAAGATCCAGACTTTACACGTTATGTTATCAGCTTAATAAATCTAGAAAGACGCTTAACAAAGCAACCCAAAAAAATGAAACTGTTAGCAGAGCACTTAGCAGGCAGTGAGAGACAACTGCATCATTATAGTATTAACAGTGAAACGCTTATTTCAAGTTTTGCTGGTATTTATAGCGATATTATTAGTCCTCTTGGAACACGTATTCAAGTAACGGGCGAACCAAGTATTTTAAAACAGACACACAACCAACATAAAATTCGTGCATTGTTACTATCTGGTATCAGGGCAGCAGTTTTGTGGCGTCAAGTTGGTGGTAAACGTAGAACAATATTATTTAATCGAATTAAAATGGTTAATACTGCCAAAGAGTTACTAACAGAGCTGTAATATATGCCGTTAGATTTTATTCTTTAACGTTAATCTTTTTTTATATACCATTTAAACATTTAGGAACTCAGTATGGAACTTTCAGCATTAACAGCAATATCACCCGTTGACGGGCGTTATGGTAGTAAAACAAGCGTACTTCGCCCAATTTTTAGTGAATATGGTTTAACCAAATACCGTGTAACCGTAGAAGTTCGTTGGTTACAAAAGTTAAGTCAAACCACTGATATTGCTGAAGTTCCTGTTTTTAGTGATACCGCAAATGAAGTACTTAATAGTATTGTTGCTAATTTTAGTGAAGAAGATGCGCTTCGTATAAAAACAATTGAAGCTACAACTAACCATGATGTAAAAGCAGTTGAATACTTCCTAAAAGAAAAGATTGCCGATAATGCTGAGTTACATGCAGTTACTGAATTTATCCATTTTGCTTGTACCTCTGAAGATATTAATAATTTATCACACGGCTTAATGTTAAAAGAATGCCGTGAGCAAATTTTACTGCCTATGCTGGACGATATTCTCACAGCGATTAAAACATTAGCATTAGAATATAAAACTATCCCGATGATGTGTCGAACACATGGCCAACCAGCATCACCCAGTACATTAGGTAAAGAAATGGCTAATGTATATGTTCGCCTTAAACGACAAAGGCAGCAAATCGCTGATGTAGAGTTATTAGGTAAGATTAATGGTGCTGTTGGTAATTATAATGCACACTTAAGCGCCTATCCAGAAACAGACTGGCATCAATTTGCTGATCAATTTGTCACTTCTTTAGGGTTGACTTGGAACGCTTTTACCACCCAAATTGAACCACATGATTATATAGCCGAATTATTTGATGCCCTAGCGCGTTTTAATACCATACTAATAGACTTTGATCGTGACGTTTGGGGTTATATTGCGCTAGGTCATTTCAAACAAAAAACTATTGCTGGAGAAATAGGCTCATCAACTATGCCACATAAAGTGAACCCTATTGACTTTGAAAACTCTGAAGGAAATTTAGGTATTGCAAATGCTCTGTTTAATCATCTAGCTCAAAAATTACCTATATCTCGCTGGCAACGTGATTTAACCGACTCAACGGTTCTTCGTAATTTAGGTGTAGGCTTTGGGCATGCGGTAATAGCTTATCAATCTACACTCAAGGGTATTAGTAAGCTGCAAGTCAATGAAGAGAACTTAGCAAAGGAATTAGACAGCAACTGGGAAGTGTTAGCAGAGCCAGTTCAGACTGTTATGCGTCGTTATGGAATAGAGAAACCTTACGAAAAATTAAAAGAATTAACTCGCGGCAAACGTGTTGATGGACAATCTATGCGTGATTTTATTGATACGCTGGCTTTACCTGAGTCAGTCAAAGCTGAACTTCGTTTATTAACGCCTGCAAGTTATATTGGTAGAGCCGTATCATTTATTGATGAACTTTAATCATTTAAGTTTTATTAATTTAAGTTTTATTAATTTAAGTTTTATTAATAATAAACACAAATAAGAAGGCAATATGCCTTCTTTTTTATTTCCTATACTGCACATTAAATAAATACTTATTTAGAATTCTAAGTATATTTTATTGCTCTTCTAAACTGACTTAATTGAATTAGTTTGAAAAATAATTAGCTATTACAGCGTTAATTAACTAGGATTAAAACAATACGCTGTTCAATTTTTAATCAACTACGGTTCGTTATGTCATACAATATAAGCCAAGTGAAATGGCAACAAGCAGCACCTTTACTCAAAATAGTACGAGAAAAAGTATTTGTTTGTGAAAGGCGAATACCTAAAAAGTTAGAATTTGATCAAGGCGACAAAACAGCCTACCACATGTTAATTTGTGATGAGGAAAGTAATGAGCCTATTGCTACAGGACGAATTACCCCACAAGGAGAAATAAGCCGTATTGCAGTAATCATGTCATATCGTACTAAAAAAATAGATAAATTTATTATGCAGGGGTTATTCAAAATAGCTAAAAAATTGAAACTCAAAGAAGTATTTATCACGAGTCCTCTGGAAAAGGTAACTTATTTCGCCCAACATGAATTTTATGCTATCGGCTCTGTTTATATGGAAGCAGGAGTCCCTCAGCAACGTATGGCATGTAAGGTATCTAATGCGTTGAAATATTTAAAAAAAGCAAAGTATTATTTAAGCCACTGACTATTATAATGTTTTACCACAATGATTCATCACTTTGCAATTTATATAATCCGTCAGCCCGACCAATAAGGAGTTGTGCATATTTATTTTGCTCAGTATCCCCAATTTTTAATAAATTTTCAGCTTGCATCTGCCACTTTAATGAAAAATATTTAATTGCCTCACGTGCATTTTTTGCGACTGCTATAGGGCTGTAATCACTGGGTAAATCGCCACATAAAATCCAATATTTTTTTCCATCAATTGCCGTTATTTTCACAATACAAGAAGGGGAACTAAATATCGACTTTCTTCTACTTGTACACTATCAGTGACAATACCATGCTCTGCCGCGTATTTAGTCGCCACTTGGTATTGGTCTTGAACCCAAGTTTGTTGTTCATCTACTGACAGCTGTTCTTCTTTATTCATAGGAACTCTCTAATTGTTTAGGTATCAAATCATAACAATTAATATATGGTTATTTTAAGCCCTGTAGCATTTCGCTTACAGCATTACTATTAATTAAAAATTGTTAATTTATTCAGTGACTAGCTAGAAATTATTGTAACTGTTATGGTCAAATAAAATTATTACAACACATTTAAATTACCTTTTCTAGTATGAAAAATTTGGGGAAATATAATGGCTTTATTTGATTTAACTGATTTTGATAATCATGAGCAAGTGGTCTTTTGCAGTGATAAGGACAGCGGTTTAAAAGCTATTATAGCAATTCATAATACTAAGCTAGGTGCTGCTGTTGGTGGTTGTAGATTGTGGGATTACGAGAATGATGAGGATGCACTTGTCGATGTTTTACGTTTATCTAAGGGTATGACTTATAAAAATGCATTAGCGGGTTTAAAAATGGGGGGAGGCAAATCTGTTATTATCGGTGATCCCAAAAAAATCAAATCTGAGCAACTTTTTAAAGCATTTGGACAAGCACTAGAGCGTTTAAATGGTCGATACCTAAGTGCTGAAGACGTCAATATTACAACACACGATATAGCGATCGCTAATAGTGTCACTAGATTTGTTACTGGTACCGAAGGGAAAAGTGGAAATCCGGCACCATTCACAGCACTAGGTACATTTTTAGGTATTAAAGCCTCCGTCAAGCATAAATTTAATCAGGATAACTTAACCAATATTACCGTTGCAGTTCAAGGTTTAGGGAGTGTGGGTTATCAAGTTTGTGATTACCTTAATAAGGCTGGAGCTAAACTTATTGTTACTGATATTAATCAAATATCATTAAAGAATGCAGCTAAAGAATTTGATGCAAAAATTGTTGATTTAGACGAAATTTATGATCAAGATGTCGATGTATACGCTCCCTGCGCTTTGGGTGCGACAATTAATGATAATACCTTAAAACGATTAAAAGCGGTTATAGTCGCCGGTTGTGCAAATAATCAATTAGCAGAAGCTCACCATGATCAGGCGTTGTTTGATCAGGGAATTTTATATGCACCAGATTATGTTATTAATGCTGGTGGTATTATTAATGTCTCATTTGAAGATGATTATGATATTAAAAAATCGACTCAAAAAGTCGAAGAAATTTACCATACACTATTGAATATTTTCAAGCTGTCTGCCAATAAGCATATTCCTACAGGAATCATTGCTGATAATATGGCACGAGAGATAATTAGAAAAGGTGTTGAAAAATAGTAGTTAACCAGAACTTTAGATAATAAATACCTAAAATTAATAAAATAACTAAGTTATTATTTATAATGATAATAGTTTGGTAATTATCATGACATATTTGCGTTTGCAACAGCGAACTATGGGTAGGAAAAATATCGTTTAAAACTAGTCAAATAGCTTTATTGCGCGATATTGCTTATCCCAATTTCAGGTTAGTAAAAAAAGGTATATAAATTAGAATTATGGTTTATTTACACACACTATTTTCTAGATTAAAAATAGTGTGTAATAACATTTTTATTATTTTATTAATCAATTAACTGATATGTATCACGTAATATCGAAATAATTTCAGCTTTTGGATTATCTGATAAATTAATTTTTTCACCTGTAATCTTTTCAGCGATATCAATATAAGTTTTTGATACATCCATTAAAACAGATAAAGGCAACACATTATCACGGGCTAATGATACTCGCTCTTTCATCCGATCTTTGTTAAGTAGTATATCTGGATCGGGAAAGTGGTTTAATAATAATTGTCTAAAACCCTCTTTCGAATTCTCAACAATATTTCCTAGCAAATATTCAGCGTTGTCCCATATTCTTGATGAGTCAGGAGTACCTACCTCATCCATATAAATTAATTTGTCATTACCTTGTTTGTCTTTGACGTAACCAAATTCAAATTTAGTATCTACAAATATTTGTTGCAAGTTTGCCAAGTTTGCTGAAATCACATCAAAACCTTGTGTTAATAATTTTTCATATAAACCGATGTCGGTTATTGATTTAAAATTAAAAGCTGCATAATTATCTTCAATATTTTTTCGGGTTATATTTACATCATCAACAGGTGGTACGCCTGGTATACCCTCTAAAATCCCTTTAGTTGATGGGGTTTGTAAAAGTACAGGTAACTTACTATCTTTTTCTAGACCTTCTGATAATTTAATACCACAAAAGTTCCGTTCTCCCTTGGCATAAGCCCGCCACATTGAGCCTGTAATATATCGACGACAAATAGCTTCAATCATCACAGGTTGAGCTTTTTGTACTATCCAAACGAAAGGATGTGGTATGTCTAAAATATGGCTATCGGCTAAGCCTTGCTCTTTAAAAAGCTTAAACCAATGATTTGAAATAGCATTAAGAGCTGCACCTTTACCCGGTACACCACGCATATCATTTTCACCCGACCAAATACAATCAAAGGCAGAAATTCTATCGCTAATCACCATTATGGCTAATGACGTGTTGCCAGGTACATCATAGTTTTTTTCTTCAATAAGACGTTTACTATCCTGTTGGGTTAACCAATATACTGAGCGAACTTTACCGCTATGCACTGGGAGATCCGTTCGAATGGGTAAATCGTTATTAACAGCTAACACTTTATCAGCTAAGTTCATGTTAAATTCTCTTATATATTTACAAAAATAATCAGCGTTAAAATACTACTGAGATTATGCATATTACTTAACTAACGTATCTAATATAGAAAAAATTACGAAAAACGTTAAGTAAATAATAGGAAATTAAAAACAAAAAGGACGCTAAAAAGCGTCCTTTTTTAAGGTTAGCTAAAACAAGTTGCTAACCTACATCTATCACTTAAGCAGCTAAAGAAGCTTGCGCTTTTTCAACTAAGAAAGTAAAGGCTGCTTTATCGTATACTGCGATATCAGCTAGGATCTTACGATCAATTTCAATAGAAGCTTTTTTAAGACCATTAATGAATTTGCTGTAAGATAAACCATTTTGACGAGCTGCTGCGTTAATACGAGCGATCCAAAGCTGACGGAACTGACGCTTACGTTGACGACGATCTCGGTATGCGTATTGTGCTGCTTTAGTTACTGCTTGAAAAGCAACACGATAAACACGACTACGTGCACCGTAATAACCTTTAGCTTGCTTTAGAACTTTTTTATGACGTGCACGAGCTTGTACACCACGTTTTACTCTAGCCATTTTCTATATCTCCTAATTAACCGTGACGTAAAAGTTTTTTAACTGACTTAATGTCAGATGCGGCAATCATGCACTTAGCACGAAGATGACGCTTAACTTTAGTACGACGCTTAGTCAAGATATGACGAAGGCCAGCTTGTTTAAACTTATAGCCAGTGGCTGTTTTTTTAAAGCGCTTTGCAGCACCTTTATTGGTTTTCATTTTAGGCATGTGAATAACTCCGCATTTATACCCTTAGGTATATGCCAAATATAAAGTAGCGAGGGCGAAAATAATTATAAATTAATTATTTTACTTGCAAGCCTTTACTACCAGCGTAAAGATAAAGTTGGTGAATAGATAAGACAAGCTTATCTATTACTTTTCAAACCAAGTTTTATCTATTTTTAGGGGCTAAGACCATCACCATTTGACGTCCTTCCGCACGACGCGGGAAGAACTCAAGTACAGTCAACTCTTCTAAATCGTCTTTAACACGCTTTAGTAAAGCTAAACCTAACTCTTGGTGAGCCATTTCACGGCCTCGGAAACGTAACGTTACCTTGACCTTGTCGCCGCCTTCTAAAAAGCGTTTCAGGTTGCGTAGTTTTACCTGATAATCGCCTTCATCTGTTCCAGGACGGAATTTAATTTCCTTTACCTGTATTTGTTTCTGATTTTTACGTTGTTCTTTCTGTTCTTTAGCTTTTTCATAGATAAATTTGCCATAATCCATCACACGACAAACGGGTGGTTTAGCAGTTGGGCTAATTTCAACAAGATCAACACCAGCGTCATCCGCTTGGTCCATTGCTTCATCTAATGTAACAATACCACCCGCTTCACCGTCAAACTTAATTAAACGGATTTCGTTACCTGGGATATCTGTAATTAACTCATTTAAACGATGTGCTGGCTCTTTACGTCCGCCTCGTTGTCCACCTTTAATAGCCATGTTCCTCCAAAGAACTTTTTTTAGCTTTAATTGAAGTCTGATTTTACCTTAAATATTAGATAATGATCAGACTAATTTACTTTTAATATTTTCTGCTTTGATTATTTTTCAAAACTACTGACGTGTTTGCACTTCAGTAGACAGCTTCGTAATAAAATCATCAACAGACATTTTTCCTAAATCTTCACCACTTCGAGTTCTAATAGCAATTTCACCTGCATCCATTTCTTTGTCACCGACAACTAAAAGGTAAGGAACTCTCTTTAAAGTGTGCTCGCGGATTTTAAAGCCTATCTTCTCATTTCTCAAGTCTAGTTTTGCTCTAAATCCACTTTCTTTAAGTTTTTTTACAACTTTTTCACAATATGGGGCCTGTTTATCGGTAATATTCATAATTACGGCTTGTGTTGGTGATAACCAACTAGGGAACTTACCCGAGTACTCTTCAATCAAAATACCAATAAAACGTTCTAAAGAACCTAAAATAGCCCGATGGATCATCACAGGTTCATGACGTTCGCCATCTTCACCGATATAACTCGCACCTAGACGACCTGGCATAGAAAAATCTAGTTGAATAGTTCCACATTGCCAATCTCGACCTAAACAATCATGTAAAGTAAACTCTATTTTAGGACCATAAAAAGCTCCTTCACCCGGCTGATATTCAAAAGCAATATTATTATTTTCTAGTGCTTTCGCTAAAGCGAGTTCTGCTTTATCCCAAATTTCTTCTGAGCCAACTCGTTGTTCTGGTCGAGTTGATAGCTTTATATCAATTTCTTCGAAACCAAACGTCTTGTAGGTATCAAATACCATATTAATACAGGCTGACACCTCTTCTTGTATTTGATCTTCAGTACAAAAAACATGTGCATCATCTTGAGTAAATGAGCGTACCCGCATTAAGCCATGCAAAGATCCTGACGGTTCATTTCTATGCACTAGACCAAACTCAGCCATTCTGTAAGGTAAGTCTCGATATGACTTTAAACCCTGATTAAAGATTTGTAAGTGGCCTGGACAATTCATCGGTTTTACCGCATAAGTCCGTTTTTCTGATTCAGTAGAGAAAATCATATCACCGTATTTATCCCAGTGACCAGATTTTTCCCACATACCAACATCAAGAATTAATGGTGCACGTACTTCTTCATAACCATACTTAACTAATTGCTCACGCATATAGTCTTCAAGGGTTTTATAAATTGTCCAACCGTCGCTATGCCAAAACACCATGCCTGGTGCTTCTTCTTGCCAGTGAAATAAATCTAATGTTTTACCAATTTTTCGATGATCGCGTTTTTCCGCTTCAGCTAAACGAACTATGTATGCTTTTAATTGCTTTTTATCTGCCCATGCTGTGCCATATATACGCTGCAACATTTTATTATCTGAGTTACCTCGCCAATAAGCACCCGCAACTTTCATTAATTTAAAATGATGACAATGGCGCATACTCGGTACGTGTGGACCACGACACATATCGATATATTCTTGATGATGATACAGTGCTGGTGTATCAGTTTTGCTAATGTTTTCGTCGAGTATTTGTAGTTTATAATCTTCTTCACGCTCAGAAAAAGCGTCGTAAGCATCTTGCCAAGTCCCTGTTTTCTTGACAACTTGATATCCCGTTCGAGCAAGTTCAGTCATGCGCTTTTCAAGCTTAACTAAATCCTCTTCAGTAATAGACTCATCAAGGTCAACATCATAATAAAAACCATTATCTATGGTTGGACCTATTGCCATTTTAACATTAGGGTACAATTGCTTAATAGCATGCCCTAATAAATGAGCACATGAATGACGAATAATTTCTAAACCTTCATTATCCTTGCTGGTAATAAGTTGTAATGAGGCATCTTCAGTAATCAATTCACACGCATCTACAAGAGTACCATCGATACGTCCAGCGATAGTTGCTTTCGCAAGACCAGGGCCAATATCAAGGGCAACATCCATTATAGAAACAGCTTTGTCAAAAACGCGTTGTGAACCATCAGGGAGAGTAATTACGGGCATACTTTTTTCCTTCTCAGTGGCGGCGCATACTAAGCGTCGCTTGAATTTATTATAAAATGATTAAGTTAGCGTCTCTTTCTATAGCGACTAACTAGAAGGTATCCTTAAAACACAAAAAAGAGCTAAACGCTCTTTTTTGGTGAATTGGCGATGATTGTAAAAGCCTTATTCGTATTAAACAAGTAATTTTCAATACATAGCCCTATTTTCTGTAGTAAATTGACATATAACAGGTGTCACTCGAATATTTTTGACTTATTAACACTTGAAAAACGCTTAAATATGACTTTATAAAGATACAAACCAAACAAATACTATTCTGTTGTTATTGCTAAAGCCATAGCTTCAGCAACTTTAATACCGTCAATTGCAGCAGATAATATACCACCAGCATAACCAGCACCCTCTCCAGCAGGATATAAACCTTCAGTATTTAAACTATGAAATTTATCGCGATGACGAGTAATTTGAATTGGTGAGGAAGTTCTAGTTTCAACAGCCGTTAAAGTAGCTTCTGGCATTGAAAAACCATTAATTTTTTTATTGAAAACAGGTAATGCTTCTTTTATGGCGGCAATGGCAAAATCTGGCAGCGTTTCTCTTAAATCACAGTAAGTCACACCTGGCTTATAAGAGGGGGCTACGCTTCCATGTTCGCCACTTTTACGATCAGCAATAAAATCACCAACTAACTGTACTGGCGCATCATAATTTTCCCCACCAACTTTGAACGCTTTTTCTTCTAATTTTCGTTGAAAATCCATGCCTGCCAAAACATAGTCACGATCACCAGCAAATTCACCACAGCTAGCTTTATCAGTAAAGTCACTTGGCTCAATACCTACTACAATAGCACTGTTGGCATTACGTTCATGACGTGAATATTGGCTCATACCATTGGTCACAAGACGGCCTTCTTCTGACGCTGCCGCAACAACAGTTCCACCAGGACACATACAAAAACTGTAGACTGATCGACCATTACTACAGTGATGCACTAATTTGTAGTCAGCTGCACCTAAAATTTCATTACCCGCATTTTTACCAAAGCGCGCTTCATCAATTACTGATTGTTCATGTTCAATTCGAAAACCGACAGAAAAAGGTTTAGCTTTTATATAAACCCCTTGCTCAAACAGCATTTCAAACGTGTCACGGGCACTGTGACCTATAGCGAGAGCAATATGATTAGTTTTGATATATTCGCCGCTTGATAATCTCAAGCCAGTAACTTTTTTATTTTCATAACCTGCAATAGGATCAGTGATACTTTCCTCATTACCAAGCTTATCAAATTCAATAGAATCAACACGCTGGTTAAAACGAATGTCTCCACCTAATTCAATTATTTTTGCACGCATTTTTTCAACCATAGTAACCAGTTTAAAGGTACCTATATGTGGTTTACTAACAAATAAAATTTCTTCGGGGGCACCCGCCGCAACAAACTCATCAAGTACCTTGCGGCTATAGTGTTTACGATCATTCACTTGACTATAAAGCTTACCATCTGAAAAGGTACCTGCGCCACCTTCACCAAATTGCACATTTGATTCAGTATTTAATATTTTTTTACGCCAAAAGCCAAAGGTATCTTTGGTGCGTTGTCTTACTTCTTGACCACGCTCGAGTATGATAGGCTTAAAACCCATTTGTGCAAGTAATAACCCTGTAAAAAGCCCACAAGGCCCCATACCTATAACCACTGGACGATTTTCAATATGGGTAGGTGCTTGGCTTACAAACTTATAGGCCATGTCTGGTGTGGCTCTAACTTGGTTGTCATCCTGAAAATTGGCTAGCAATTCATCGTTGCGGGTAGTATTAATATCAAGCGTATAAATCAAAATAATATTATTTTTTTGTCTTGCATCGTAGCCGCGTTTAAATACCGTAAAATTAAGTAACTGGCTTTCATCAAGCGATAATTTACATAAAATAGCTTGTTCAATTGCATTATCTTGATGATCAAGCGCAAGTTTAATATTGGTCAAACGAATCATTGTTTACTATGTGGCCTAAAAAATGGTATTTATTTCGTTATTTTATCTGTTTGCTCGCATTTAAGAAACAAGAGATTGAAATTGCGCGCAACAAAGGTATGATCTACCCTTTAAATTCACAATTAAACAAATTAAAAAGTATTATGGCATTTGTAGTCACTGATAATTGTATACTCTGTAAATACACTGATTGTGTCGCAGTTTGCCCAGCTGATGCCTTTTATGAAGGGCCTAATTTCCTTGTTATTAATCCTGATGATTGCATTGACTGTGATTTATGTCCAGTTGAGTGCCCTGCTGGTGCAATTTTTCAGGAAGATGACGTACCTGCGGATCAACAAGAGTTTATTGAACTCAATGCCGAGTTATCGAAACACTGGCCACGTATTACAGAATTAAAAGCACCTTTGCAAGATGCCAAAAGTTGGGATGGTGTCACCGATAAATTACAATATTTAGAGATTCAGCCTGAAGAGTAAATTCAAAACCATATCACTTTCCTTTATTGTTCAACGCTTAAAATAATTACTGTTTAACGTGGTATTTCAGGCAAAAATAGCCATACTGACTAATAAGCATGAGACTAAGAACTCTCTTTTAGGAGGATGTCTAAATGATTAATCAACTGACTGAAAAACGTATAACATGCCCTCATTGTGGTCATCACCTAAGTACCACAATAGATACCACTTCTGGCGATCAGGATTATTATGATGAGTGTCCTGCTTGTTGTATGGAAATTCATTATCATATGCACATTGATGATTATCGAAAAAAAGTACAGTTGACTGTAGATTGTGATGATGAGCAGATTTTTTAATCTATAATTTTCAAACACCTTAGGAATAAATGAATATTGAAATTCAATAAGGTGAAATCTATCAGTCATGAAAATGTTAACTAAATAGTTATCTAAGTGCGTTGCCGCTTATTAACTTGTTTGCTGATGTGTTCTCATTTACTATTTATTACCTGTAATGAATCCGTTTATCAATAAATACTAATAACCTACCCTGTTCCCTAAATAATTTATGATTATATGAACCTAACTGATTTCATTTCACACAGTAAAAGCTTACTAAAACTCACTTACCCTATTTTAATCGCCCAATTAATTCAAAACTTAATGGGCTTTGTTGATATTGTTATGGCTGGTAGAGTAAGCGCTATAGACTTAGCTGCTGTCGCTGTCGCCAATAGTATTTGGTTACCTTTAATTTTAACCATTTATGGTTTAATCATGGCATTAACAGCGATTGTTTCGCAACTGAATGGCGCTAGGAAATATCAGCAGATCGTTGAACAGACCTATCAAACAGCTTGGATAGCCATAGTATTAGGGATTATATTAATCCTATTTTATTATCTCCTTCGTCCGCTTATAGAGCCCCTAATCACCTTAGATGTTGAACTAGAATTACTGATGTTTGATTATTTAGGTTATGTTGTCTGGGGAGCACCAGGCTATTGTCTCTATTTAGTACTTCGCAATTACGCTGAGGGACTTTCATATACTAAGCCCACCATGATTATCAGTATTATTGGTTTACTTATTAATATTCCAGCTAACTATATATTTATTTATGGAAAATTTGGTTTTCCAGCGTTAGGTGGTGCTGGCTGCGGACTTGCTACCGCCATAGTATATTGGTCAATGTGTATTGGAATGTTAATACATTGTTTTTATTCAAAAAACCTCAAAAAATACAACTTGTTTGAGCAATGGTATTGGCCGGTTTTAATAAAGATTAAGTCTATCTTAGCGCAAGGTCTACCAATTGCGATGTCGTTACTGTTTGAGGTGAGCTTATTTGCTATCGTCGCAATTATTCTTGTTCCCTTTGGCGCGCAAACAGTAGCAAGTCATCAAGTTGCCTTAAACTTTACAGGTTTAGTCTTCATGGTACCTTTAAGTATAGCAATGGCTACAACGATTAAAGTTGGCTTTGCGGTTGGTAATAAAAACCTACAACAAGCAAAAGACTATACGCTTTACGCCATTATGCTTGGTCTTGCGCTTGCTTGCTTTACTGCATTAATAACTGTTGTACTTAGAAACCAAATCGCCAGTATATATACTACTGAAATTGCTGTTATTGAGTTAGCGGCAAGTTTAATGCTACTCGCCAGTATCTATCAATTTTCAGATACTATTCAGGTTGTTTCAGCAGGAGCACTCAGAGGCTACAAGGACACTAAATCAATACTGTATATTACGTTTGTGTCTTATTGGTTAATCGGTTTACCTGTTGGTTTAATGCTAGGCTTAACTGATTGGATTATCACTAGTCTTGGGCCTTATGGTTTTTGGATTGGTTTTATTATTGGTTTAACTACTGCAGCAATATTACTTGCATGGCGTTTACACATAATTCAACGTCGTATTAAAAACGATATTTTATTACAAGTACCTGTTGAACATATCGTTTAAGTATACGATCGTAAGTGAATATTTTATTGTTTTGGTTATTTAACCAGCAAGTAGTCATTATTTAGCGCTACATCAAAGAAAATTACTTGCAAGGCGTTTACGCAAAAGCTACCATAGCGCCCGTTGAGTAATCAACATTTGCTCGCTTAGCTCAGTTGGTTAGAGTACTTGCATGACATGCAAGGTGTCGCTGGTTCGAGTCCAGCAGCGAGCACCAAATATAACAAAAAAGCTACTATTTTATAGTAGCTTTTTTGTTTCTACTGCCTTATTAAATGTGTGTTTATACTCTGTATTTATGAGTAATACATAACTATTTTTTTATTAGCATACATCACAACTTTGCTCATTTATCCATTTAGCATTTTATAGCAAACTGCTATAATTCCCGTCGTTAATTTTAATCAATAAAGAAAATACATGAGCGCAGCAAAGCTAAAGTTATCTGTAACTAATACTAAAACATCCGATCATTCATCAATTGATAAAAAGCAATTTATTAAGCTAGAGAAGAAGTTAAGGCGTAATGTCGGTCAAGCAATTTCTCAATATAATATGATCGAAGATGGCGATAAAGTGATGGTCTGTCTCTCTGGTGGCAAAGACAGTTATGCAATGCTCAGTATTTTAATGTTATTAAAACAGTCGGCACCAATTAATTTTACTATTATTGCCGTTAATTTAGATCAAAAACAACCTGGTTTCCCTGAAAATATCTTGCCCCAATACCTTGACAACTTAGGTATTGAATACAAGATAGTTGAAGAAGACACTTATAGTATTGTTAAAGAGAAAGTCACTGAAGGGAAAACTACTTGTAGTTTATGCTCTCGTTTACGCAGAGCTATTTTATACAAAACAGCTAAATCAGTGGGTGCAACAAAGGTTGCTTTAGGCCATCACCGCGATGACATGATTGAAACTTTAATGTTAAACATGTTTTATGGCGGAAAAATCAAAGCCATGCCAGCTAAACTTGTCTCTGACAATGGTGAACATGTCGTTATTCGCCCTCTGGCTTTTTGTAAAGAAAGTGAGCTTATTCAATACAGTAAATTTAAACAATTCCCTATTATCCCCTGTAACTTGTGCGGCACCCAACCTAATATGCAACGTCAAAACATTAAAGCTATGTTAAACCAGTGGCATGAGACTTTTCCAGGTAGAATTGAATCTATGTTCACCGCCATGCAAAACGTGGTCCCTTCGCATTTGTGCGATAGTGAATTATTTGATTTTACCAACATAACTCAAGATTCAGGAGTGATCAATGGAGGCGATAAAGCCTTTGATCAAGAGGTCTTCAGTAATGAACTTCAGAGAAACACTACACCTAGCGATGATAAAAAATTCAATAAGCATTACTTAAAATCTAGCAAGCGACTTAACATTACCGAAGTAAATTAAGTATTGAAATAACTTAAGCCTTATTGCTAAGCTAATCGCTAACTTAATATTAAGCTAATGACTCTGGCGTTTTTAATACTGATATTAATGAATTAATGCAATATTATCAGAGCTAGGTTTAATAAAATAAGCTTGGTTTTGTCTTAGCATGTCTGTAATGTCCAATACGTATTCACTCCCCCGCTCGGAATAGTGTATAAGACCAGCAGCTAAAATTTGCGGGTCAAGAGATTGTTCTTTAACTCTCAACTCTGCACGAAGCGTTCTTAATAGCTGGTAAGCATTATGCTTATTTATGTTATTAAAGTACCCTTCTACAGATGCCTCAACACTTTTAAACGCTGCTACTTCGTGGTTTGCACCAAAATTTCTATTTTTAGGTACCATACCGCAACCTTTTTGATAACACCAAATACCAAAAAAGTTTAAACCAACTTTAGCAAACCTTGATGTCCCCCAAGCAGACTCATTAGCGGCTTGCACCAACACTAATTCACTTGGGATAATATCAACGCGCTGTAAAAGTGCTTCAATTAAATGTAACGTCGAATCCTTTGGATTAATTCGGTAATTTTCAGCCCAATTTTTTAATAAAGCACCTTGTTCTTTAGTTACACCTGCTCCTAAAGAAACGTTTTGATGCCAAAGGGCTAATTGATTTCGCTGAGCCAGCAATTTATTATTAACTTTATTAATTGCTGGTAAAAGAAACGCAAAAAACTTTCTCTTTTTAGTCGGTATATCAGTAATCTGTGCAAAATCTGGAATATTAATAGAATGAAGTGCTTGTTCGCTTACTTTAGCTACAGTTTTTTTCAGAGGTATTTCATCAACGTCATTCATTTCAGGTTTTACTTTTCCTTCTACAACCGGTAATACTGTACCAAGTATTAAAGGTTTTGGTACAAGAAAAGTAAAAGGGGCAATAATAGCCATGGCTAAAACTACAACCAATACAATACGACTTAATAATGATGTAATCATAGAATAATCCTAGTAACAGTTATCATTAAGCTGAAAAGCTATCATCGGTATCAGTATAGTCGTTTTTAGAAGTCTTTTGTTCAAAAATCCCTTCATCATCACCGCTTAACTCGCACAAAACCCCAAAAATTTCACGATATAAAATTCCTTTTACATTATAAAATAATGGTGCAAGGTAAGATAAGCCAAATAAAAAAAACAGAATAGCTAACAGTAATAAATTAGATTCAAGCAAAAAAACCATGGGCAATACTAAAGTTAATAAAGTCATTAATAAAAAACCGTAAATGACAAGTAGTGGTAACAAGCTAAAACGTAATGAACGTAACGAAGTTATAATAGCTTGTAGTGGTGAGTATTTTTTTTCTACGACCAAAGGAATAGTTAATGATAATAATGCTGCTAAAATAATTCCAGGTATAACAAATAACTGCACACCAATATTAATTAATATTGAGGTTAATAGCGCACAAAGTGCTACCCAGCTACCGCGGTTTAAAAAGCCCCAAACCATTTTAGGGTGTATTGGTTTGTTAACTGCATGAAAAACACCTATCATTTCAATACCTGCAATGAAAGGCCAGATGGTAATGGTAACAATAATATTAATAATCTGTAGCGCTTGTGAGTTTTGCTCGGGAACTTGTGCTTGTTGAAGAATAAGCTCGAGACCACCAAAGAAACTACTTGCTACTAATGATACTATAATACCCAATACCAACACGAACAAAAGTGCCAAGTTAATCGACATTCTTGATTTTTTTGTATTAGACCATGCCTCACTTAACACCGCTTTACTATTAATTTTATATTGACCCACTAACGCTTGTTCAATAGTACCGCCAACATTTATCAGTTTAGATTTCTCAGACAAAACACTTCCTACCAACTCACCAAAAAAATTTTTCACATTATACTGCAAATAAAAAAATAATGCCTTAGCTGAACTAAACAGAACAACAGACAGAGGAATCAAACACTGTACAGCCATTCATTGCGAATTAACTGAACAATATTCAAGCAAAAAAGTCTGTAACTTAACTTGCTGCAGTGAAATTATCAATTAACCTAAATTGTTACGAAGAAAGATCAGACAATACCAATTGAATTGCCAAGAAAAGTAATATTAACCCCATAAGCCTATCAACAAGGTAACCTTTTCGTTGTAAAATAACACGAACTCGTTCTTGGGTTAGTAAACAAGATAATAAGCAAAACCAGGCCGCCGTTGCGAAGACTAAATAAGCACCATAGGCAACCTTTATAGGTAACAACGTTTCAGGGGCAATAACTACTGAAAATAAACTTACAAAAAATAAAGTCGCTTTAACATTTAAAGCATTAATTAAAAAACCATCAAAAAAAGCTTTTTGACGTGAGAGCGTATTTTTCGCAACAGGCTTTATGTCTCTATCAACTTTAGACACATTGACTTTAGACACATTAACTTCAGACAAAGCTGCATTAGAGGCAGTTTTTGCAGATGTATTTGGCTGTGGTTGTTGTTTTTCTTGTAAAACCACCAAAGGATGTAATTCTATA
>Ga0115006_10000436_pt1 | contig 22474 bp, 26 predicted proteins | sample ArcOceMetagenome_3_FD_88943 | JGI IMG/M metagenome (GOLD analysis project Ga0115006, IMG submission 88943) | Marine eukaryotic phytoplankton communities from Arctic Ocean - Arctic Ocean- Svalbard ARC20M Metagenome | ecosystem: Environmental > Aquatic > Marine > Oceanic | place: Arctic Ocean...
CGGCGCGCATGGGCGGCAGTACAAATCTTGGCTAGCGCCATCACTAGCGTGCTGCCGCACGCACGCACACGCTCTACACGCACACGTGCACGCACACACACACACACGCACGCACGCACACACACACACACTAGTTCCAGCGCTAGTGCTAGCGTGTTCCCCTTGGCGCTCGGGCCGGCGCTGCTTTAGCGCTGGCGTGTTGCACACATGGACAGACACATATACTCGCCCACAAAGACACACACACACACTCTATGGTTCTGGGCATGCACGTACAGGTAATCACACCTCGACACATGGACACGCACACACACCTCGCGCAGGACGACGCAGCCGGCGACCAAGCGCTCCCCGCCCTCGCCGTACCGCTGCTTCTCCCGCCCTTGCCGCGGTGGCGGAGCACTCGCAATGGGGTGCTGCGCCTCCGACATGCTAGCACTACTTGGCCCGCAGGTGCAAATCCAGGCATCACGAACACGATCACGAACCAAATTTCGTGGCGACTTTGCCAGCAGCGCGGTGGGCGGCATCGGCATGGCGCCACGCGCATACTGGTCGCCAGCCGCGCTGGAGGTGCGCGAGGCGCAGGATGCGCTCCTGTGTCTGGAGGCCGCGCACTCTTCGTCGTTCAACGCATGCCTCGACGCCCAGTACGGGGAGGGCCGCCATGACTGCCTCCCGCAAATCCAGGTGGGTGTGTGCGCGCGGGCGCGGCCACGCCGGAGCGCAGCAGCGTGGCGCCGCGGCCTCGCCTTCGGATCGCGTGGCAGGCGAACACGCGCGTGCGCATGCGCGCTCGCTCGCTCGGCGGCCCCGCGGGGGAGTGCAATGATGGTAGGGGCGCGGCGCGGGGGTCTCATCTTCCGCGCTCACCGTGGGTGCGCTGTGTGCAGGACGCTCCTGCGCCGGGCTGGACTGTGGCGCGGCGCGTGCGGTCGCGCGGGCGCAGTGACGCATCGCGGGGCGTTCGCCTCTTCAAGGCCGAGGTGCAGTACACCATTGGACCGGCCGGAGGCGCGGCGCACCCTGCGGGGCCCGAGCCGGAGGTGTTGCTGGTGTATGCATTGTCGGCGCCCGCCCACATGCTCGAGGAGGCGCTGGCGGCGCGACGGGGCCCGCGGGGAGCCAAGGGCTTCTTTTTCAAGAAGAAGACCGACACGCCGTCGATCACGGGCATGCACGGGAGCGACGGGGCCAAGCCCTCGTGGAGCCAGGCCGCGCGGGAGCTTTACCGCGAAATTGCCGAGGACCTGCTGACACACACGTGCAATGCCGTTTTCGAAGAGGGGCCGTCGACGGCCGCTGACCGGGGGGCGCCCGCGATAAAGGCATCGCTGCAACGGGCGAAGAGCATCATCTTGACGGGACATGGCGCCGGGGCGCTCGTGGCCTACGAAGCCACACTGTCGTTGCTGCGCCTCTACCCCGAGGCACTCAAGGCAAAGCTCAAGTGCATCACGTTTGGTATGCCAGTCATGGGCTGGGACGGACGCGAGCAACGCGACTGCTTGCTCCGGCTCATAGCGCCGACCCTGCATTCAATCCCCATGCTGCGCCGCGACCTTCCGTGCCCGCACTTCCTGCACATTCTGCGGCAGGAGGACTTGGTGCCAGCAACGGCGCTGTGTTCGCGCAAGCTGCGGTCCAGCGTTGCGGCTGCCCTCTCGGTTGCTGCAGATCGGCGCAACGCGCTTGGCCAGCACTGGAGCGCCCTGAGCCCCTACTCGAAGGCGTTGTGCGATGAGCTGGTCAAGCTCGACAGGCGCCAGTCCGTCTTGGACGCCGCCGACCCCGGGGGGGCAGAAGCAGCGCGCGATGGCGCTGATGGACCCGTTGCCTCATCCTCCTCGCACCACGCTTCTGTCTCGCCCACGACCAATTACGATTCGGACGACTCGGACGCCGGATACGCCGGCAGCTCGCATGCGGCGCCCGAGGAGATGGGCGAGGCAGACGCGGCAGAGGGGGATGCAGCCGACACTGCCTCTCAGTCCTGGCGCTGGCCCAAGTGGAAGAAGAACAAGCTGATAGGCGTGAATGGAGACAAGGTGGACTGGGACGTGGTGTGCAAAGCAGTGCGCCAGGACATCGCTCACGTGCCTGTGCCGGAGTGGTGGGCGTTGGGCAAGTTCTGGTTCTTTTGCGACTCCCACCCTTTCGACGCCCCCGCCTCGCCGCTCTCCTCTCCCAATCACCGCTCCGACCACAAAAGGCGACAGAGCCACAAGGCCATGGCGACGAGCGCGAATGGCAAGGAGACGAATAATTGGAGTGCGTCGACGCGCCGGGATGGCACTGTGGTGCGCGTGCGGCGGTGGGTGGTGCAATTCCCCTATTTGGTGCACCTGACACCGCAAGGGAAGCGAGAGCTGTTTGAGCCCTTTCCGGACAGCGTGGCATTGTTGCGAGACATGCTGGCGAGCGGCGTGGACCAGCTGCAGCACGTCGACAAGCCGCACTTGGGGTTTGCGCGCACCCCGCACGTGCTGAGCAAGGATGAGCGTGCCAGGGCAGTTGGCGAGGCGCGGCGGTGCCAGTGGCCCGTGCAGCACCATCTTGGACAGTACATTAACGCTCTTCATTCGTGGGTGGGGTCGTCAGAATGGCAGATATCGCGGAGGCGCGAGCTGAGCTCATCCAGCTTGCAGCCCGCAAGCAAGGGAGGAAGCAAAGCCATCGTCGGGGCGGCAGCCACCGGCGCCGCTGCCTCCAGCACCTCCCAGCCGGGCCTGGCGCTGTCCAACGGCGGACGCGACGGGAGCAGAGAAGAGCGGCTGGCGTCGATTGCCGAATCGCCGAGCCCGCCCGCGCGGGAGACGCGGCAGACGCTCGACGCCAGCGAGGTGCCTGCGTGTCAGGCAAAAGCCGATTTCGCCTACTGCTCTTGCGTCTCGGATGGCGTCAAGACGCTGCTGCAATTGTCGGTGCGCGGACGCAATCTGCACTTTGTGGAAGCCATCGACTTGGTCTTGCTGGCGTGGCCCGCGGATCAAAGTGAGGAAGCCAACGGCAGCGCGGGCAGCGCGTCCCTGTCAGCATTGCACGCCTACTCTTCGGAAAATGCCAGGTCCGCACACCGGGCAGAAGCAAACGGAAACGAGCAAGCGAGCGTGGACAGCAGCATGCACATTGCCATGCGCTTGCTGCCCGAGGCGTGCGGGCCAAGCGGCCTCGTGGCGACATGCGAGGCGCCGTATGGCTGGCTCGGAGCTGCTGTGCACGCCCGCCTCCTCGGCTCGTGCATCTGCGAAGAACATGTGCCCTGCGACATTTCGGGCCTCACGAGTTTCCGCGCCCTCCACGGCCTTGCCGCCACGTTGGAGAACACGGCTGTATGCGACGTTTTGCACAGGGCGTTGCTGCTGCAGGAGTTGGTGTCGTCGTCCACGCCCGCACTGTATGCAGGCAAGCATGGACGCACGGACACGCACGCAGATGCACACGTTGCTCCCTCTGCTCGCGTCGAAGCGCTTGAGGATGGTCAAGGGGCTACGTGTCGACGACAGGGCAGGGCGCACGGCACCAAGGAGGGAGGACCGGTGCAGGTGGGCGATGTCACGGCCTTGCCTCTTGGCCTTCCCCTCCTCCTCCTACACACTTGCTCGGGCGCGCAGCTCCTGCAAGACTTGATCGCGGAGTTGATGAACCTGGAGCACAAGACGCGCAGTCAGTGGTCCGACTTCATGAGAACCATCAGTCTGGGAGGCCTCGATCCGCACCCGCCCTCTCCTTACGAAGCCGCTGGCACGCATGTCAACGGCTCTCGGCACCCGCAGGCGATTGCCGAACACTCGCCTGCAGGGGTAGGTCATGGCCGCGACGGAGAAGACACGCCCGGGGACAAAGGCAGGACGCTGGAGCGAGGGGCGTCGATGCAGTGGTGCGGGTGGGAGGGCATGGCTGAGCGCCTCCACCACATTGATGCCCTGCTCAACAGGCCGCTCTCGCTCTCGATGGACCGCAGCCCGCGCTTTAAGCAGATGATGGGTCTGACGCTGGCAATGACGGCGGGCGCAACAATCATGGCGGGGTCCTGCTTGCTCGCGCCCTACGCTGCAGCGTCGGTGATGCCGACGGTCGCCGCCTACGTCACGCCCGCCCACGCCGTCACGGGCATGTTTGCTACTTCAATGGTCGGCACGCACATGCAAGCGCGCTGTACCATCGACGGAAGCTACCGCGAAAAGCTCTCGCATCTCGCTCTCGCCCTGCGCATTGACATGCGCAACATTCGCCCGGTCTCACCGCCCGCCTCCCCACCCCTTCCCCCCTTCACCCGTCTTTTCCCCGCCCGTTCGTTTGTCCAGCTCCCTCATGGGAGGTAGACTTTTGCACGTGCGCGCGGCAGCAGCAGACGGCACACGCGTAGGTGCTCGTGCCAGATGGCGAGGGGGCTAGGAAACACGGCACTGGGTGATCCACAGGGCGGGGCTGCGAGGAGCCGCGTCTAGCAAAGCCTTGAATGCAGCGCCGCCCTCCAGCTGTGCCTGCTGCCCTGTCTCACAACGCTTCCCCCTGATCCGAACCGCTGGCCATACTGGTGTGTGTGCAGCGGGCAATATACTTGGAGGCAGCCATAGCGACGCGGGTGATGAAGCACGTGCGCAGCATCTTGTCTCTTGCCCCGCAGCACAGCGAGGCGGAATTGCTGGCGAGGCCCGCGCTGTTTGTTTCGCTGCTCGCCCAGGCCGACTCGTGGCGCCGGCTCATAGACGCTCAGCACTACTTTGAGTTCCTCGACTTTAAAGACAAGAAATTCGTCCTCGACTTCCTCTGGGTGTGTGCAGGCAGACGTCGGGAGCCAGCCTCCGCGGCGTTGCGCTTGCCTTGTTGCGCACTCGCCCAGCGCTCGCATACTGCAGCCCGTCTTGCACTTGCCGCATATCTGCCGCCCCGCACGCTTGCGGGCGGCAAGCACCTGGCGAGCAGGGGTCATAGCAGGAAGATGATGATGCCTCACCCTCGTGCATGCTGCTGCGCCCGCAACAGGTGATTGTGTCAATACATCGAGTGCGGGTGGAGGTGGCTTCAACAGTGTCAGTGGCGCTCGTGGCGCCGCGCTCGTCGTCTTCTCTTGTGCAGGCCTTGCGTCGCCAGCTCTTTCCTGCCCTTGACGGCGATGACGACGATCAGGTCGTGAGCTCTTGCTCGCCCATCAGGGGTAGCGTCTTAGTCTGCCGGCGCTCCTTGATATGTCTTTGGCTCTCGCTCTTTCGCTCTCTTGCTCACACCTCGTGTGAGCGGGCAAAGCGAGATGCTGGGCGCCATGGAGCTGTGCCATCAGAAACCACCTTGTGTGGGCTGGTGGGAAAAGCTGGCGCCTGTAGCTCTTAGCCTAAGGTTGCCCTTAGCAAAGGCCTTTGCCTCACCGTGCCTGTGCTGCAGGACGAGCCGACGGAAGAAGAGGAGGACGGGCACGAGGAGGGCAAGTGGCTGGTCGAGACAGCCAACCTGGCCCCCGATACGCGTTCAATACACCTGCTCACGCTATACGCGCCCGACACCGCTTTGGCGGGCAGCCAGAATGCAGACAAAGCGGAAACAGAATCAGAGGCGCGTGGGGCCTCGCACGCTCCGCTGCACGCGCAAGAAGCGGGCGCCAACGAGAGCAGGAGCACCGCGAGCTGCTCGCGGCAGCGACGGTACTCGAGGAGTCGGGCGGAGCTGGTGCGCGGACTCGCTTGCGCTGAGATTCTGCTCCTTTCCTGGCACCAAGCGTCGCAGGCAGGGAGTGTCGTCATGATCGGCAAACTTCTGGCGCGCCGCGCGCGATCAGGCTTGCTGCCGTCGAGCTCGTCCTCCTCGTCTTCTGCCGCGCCGGCGCACCTGCCAGACCATCCTGCGTGGCATCAATCTGCCCAGGAGCGAGTCTTTGCCTTCAAGATCCTCTTGTGTGGCGTGCCGGAAGGCGACGACGATGCTCTCCGCTGGCTGGTTCTCGTCTCGCTCTCGCTGCCCTGCTTGCGCTTGGCTCTTGCGCTTGCAGTACACGCCGTCCATTGTGCTAGCGCGCACAGTGCACACCGCTTGTTTCATGCGTGCCTACGCGCGCAAGCCAAATTGGCGACACATGTGCGTGTGTGTGTCGTGTGTTGGATGCGGCCGACTGGCGCGTGGTGTGTGAGGGTTTGTACTGATTGTGTGTGCGCCAGGCGGACAAGATAAACCGCAAGTTGGACATGAGCTGCTGGCGGTCCTTCATCGCGGTGGCGCGCCGGCGCATTCGCATGGAGGCGCCTCCTGTCGTTGATGCTGAGTTCCTGCATCAAATTGCGTGTGACGCAGTGCAGGAGCAAGATCTGAGGGCGACGGACGTGCCAGACAGGACGGACCTGGAGCTGCTGCTCGCCAGCCGCGCGTTGGATGACGATTGGCTTACGCGTCCGAGCCTTGTCCTCCTGCCCGACGACCTGCTCGTGCTCCAGTGCGCGCGCCACATGCATGAGCATGCTGCCGCGCCGCCCTGCAGCAGGGCATCTGCAGTGGGGTCAGGTCCTGTCCGTGACGAGCAAGAGAAGCTGGCGCCGGGCTTTAGTGTGCTGCATCACGTAGCGCACGGCAAGCCGCCCGCTCAAGAGCCTGCCCAGCCAGAGCCCACGCCAGATGCAGCCGCTGACCTGTTTGCCCAGCGCCACCCTCTGGACCAGCACACGGTCTCACTCATGCCCTGCTGCGGGCATAGTCACTAGTCTCTCGTCTGAGCCCAAAGGGAGTTTTGTGCGCATGTTTCCTGGAGGGGCTATGCTGACGGGCGGAGCGGATGAACAGGTGGAACAGGCGCGAGCGTGGCTCGACCGCCGCTTGGCTGCTGTGTTGGTGCCCAGCGGGTATTTGCATGTGTGCACAATGATCGAGTGTGCGTTGGCGCATGTGTTTAGTTGCCTTGGCGCATGTGTTGCATGTTTTTAGTTTGAGCGCAGCCATTTGCGTCGGGGATCAAGAGCAGATTGCATCAGCTCTTACGTCAGAGCAGATTGCATCAGCTCTTGCATCAGCTCTGCCGTCTCGCGGGTCGGCGTAGATGGGCGTTTAGGATTCTGGATTTCGGACATTGGTTTCGAACATTGGGTTTCGGGCCTGTGATTCAGGGTCAAGGGCATCACTCCTGGGTGAGAGGAGACGCGAATATTACAGACTGACACATGGAATACGCTACAAGAAGCACCCGCAAACTGATCAGACATGCATACACGTTCAGCGCACAAGGTGTGGGCGGCCAGCGGCTGAGCGCGGAGGGACTGGCGACTGCGCGCTGTGCCCTGCGTCCGACCTTGCGCAGGGGGCGTGTGGTGGTTCTCCAGGCTGCTGTGCGTCGGTGCTTGCAGGCACGTTGCCCTCCAGCTAGCGCCTCTCGCTAGTGCCAACTAGCGCCTCTCGCTAGTGCCTCTGCATGTGCACACGCCTTGTCCACAAGGCGTGCCGCTGCCTGTCACACGACTGCAGTCTTGTCTTGGCGTGTCTGTGTTGTGCTGTGCGGCTGCGGCACTCATGCGCCTGGTGCAACGCAGAGGCGAATGGTGGTGCGCGAGCACCTAGATGCTGGCCAGTGGCAGTGGACGTACAGTCGAAGGGTCGAGGCAGGGCATCATCAGACGCAACTGCCCCCCCGAGGCTACTGGCCGCTCGACGCCCTCTGCCTGCCGCCGGTCGGCACTTCTTTGCGCTGACGCTCTCTTTTAGGCCAGACTCTTGCAGTTGCTGCCTTGTGTCAACCCTGCAGTTGCTCCCCTGTGTCACGCCTTGCCCTTGCTGCCCCGCTGCCGCGCACTCATCATGTCGTTTCATGCGTTTGTGTTTGTGTGGATGTTGTTGGTGTGGGCAAACACGAGCAGCAAGGAGACATGGCGGCGGCAGAAACGGAGTCAGATCTGCCAGACACGTCGGCACACGCCATTGGCTCCTACGGCTACTCGAACGTGGAGCGGGACGTGACTGTGGTGAGGCGTCTCTCCTAGCTTGCGCTCGCCGCATGCCACCATGGCGCACCGCCAAACTCTCACCTGCTGCCCTTGCGTCTCGAGCCCGCGTTTGTGTTGCACTTGGAGTGTGCGGCTGCGTAACGTGCAGCGGCATGCAACAGGAGAGGCTGGTGATGCAGTGCGGGCGGTTTCGGCGCTGCCTGGAGCGCGTCCTGCAAGTTTATATGGACTACATTGCTCGACTGCGCGTAAGACCCCAGCCTCTGTTGTTGTACACACAGACCTGTTGTTGTACACCCAGACCTGTTGTTGTACACACACCTGTTTCGACGAGTCTATACCTGTTTCGACGAGTCTATACCTGTTTCGACGAGTCTATACCTGCACCGCAGCTGCCAGGCCTCTGCCGCATGCCGTGTTGCGTCTGCCTATTGCTCATTCTCGTTTGTGTCTGAGGCGTCGACAAATGTCGCACAGCAGTCTGATGAGTCGGGGTGCAACGGGGGAGCAGGTGTTGGACCGATATCTCGACGAGCTCACGGCTGCTGCTGCCTCGCTGGCTGGCACTCGCTCCGGCAAACGGCATCCGCTAACGGTCCTTCGGCACCTGTTTGGAATGGCACACGCGGAGAAGGGTGCGGAGGAAGAGGACGAGACGCAAGGGATCGCCATTGCGCCCGCTCTCCTCCTTGGCAACGATGGCGAACAAGGGTGTGGCGCTAGATGGCTGCTGCAGCAGTTGCTCGGCGCCGTGCCTCTGCCGGGGGACAAGCTGCCCGGCTGCTACCAAGTGCGTCTTGGCGCCATGTTCGTGTCGGTTGCCCAGGACATGTGTCGCCTGCCGCTGTACAGCAACGATTCGCTCACGGCTCTGGTGGACGAGCTGGTGGCTGTGGGCGGCAACTGCTCCCCACCGCTAGCTAGCGTCTTGTCCTCGCTTGCCGCGCAAGGGCCGCGGCTGGACGACGCGCTCTACGCCTCGGTGCCCCCGGCGCTGCAGCTGCGAGTCTCGCTGAGCATGCTCCTCGACGCTTGTCCTGCCACCCACCCTGACGCCCAATACTTGCGATCCGCCATGCACCACATCGACTCATCGTTTGCAATAGCACCGATCAACAAGAGTAGTGAGAGCGTGACGTGGGAGCTGCGCAGCCCTAGCATGTTGGGAACTGTCGGCGCCTTGTTCAGACAAATTGAGGCGCGCTTTGATGCCACGAATCGTGCCTTGAGCGCGCGCGGCCCGCTGATTCAAGCTCATTACGACCTCTTGGGCGAGGCAGTGGAGGAGCTGGCAAGCTTTCGCAGTCGTCTGTCTCGACACATTCTCGAGACCTCCGGTCTTGACTCATCCCCGACGGGCGAGATGCAGCATACTTGCTCTGATGATGATGCAGCCGGCTGGCAGTTTGTCGCACGCGCCGTTGAGGATTTTAGGGCAGGCGGCAACCTGATATCAATCGAGCGGTCTGTGAATGCGGTGTTACTGACGCGTCTCTGGCCTACCCTGGAAGACCTGGTGTCGACCGTGGTACGCGAGAAAGATGCTCGCATCGCACTCGGACTGCCGGCCTTTGGATGGGACCGCAAAGGCGTGGCCAAACTGGTCGAGCACCTTGGCATCCCAGCCTGCCTTGCCCCGCTGCCTGCCGCGCCAAGGTCGCGCACTGAGCAAGACGCTGAAGACGAGGAGGAACACGGACTGCCTCTCTTCTATGCTGCAGCAAGCGAGCGGCTGCGGGAGATGGGGCGAAGCAAGACGCCCGAAGACAAGGCCTTGGCTCTTGCCGCTTCTGCCCGCGCTATTTTGGTCTGCATGCAACAGCATGTCCATTCGTTGCATCCCTCTGCCGATGCAGCCAGCATGCCAGTGAGCACGCTCTTCCGTCGCTGCCTGGCCTTCACTATCTTGCGCATGGCACACGAGGACCGCTGTTCCGCCTTCTGCCGGTCAGCAGCTCTTGCTCTCTTGCTCTCTTGTGCGCAGGCTAAGAGATTTGTCTGGTTAAGCCGCTGCCACGCCCAGGTGGCGTGGCAGTGCGTTTGACACCGGAATTTTGTGCTAACAAGTGTGCTTGTGACGCAGGGATATGTTATACGTGAGATGCCTACACGTACCGGCGTTGAGCGTGGGCATTCTGGGGAGCGGCAAATCGCCAGCATCCTTGCATGCTGCACACTTGGGTCTTCTCAATCCGCTTCACAGCTTACCCAATGGTGTCAGCGAGGAGGGGGCAAGGGATTTGCAAAAGCTGCTGGATGCCGATGTAGCATTGCTCATGGCCGAGTTCGAGGAGTCACTCGAGTGGGTGCTTGCTGAGATCAATCGCATGGTACGGCCCGCGCGCACTAGTCCTGCTGGCGTCGGGGGTGAGGAAAGCGAGGTAGACGGCGGCAAGGGAACGGCATACGGGGCGTTGGTTGAGGCTGCTAGCAGCGGAGACTGGGACGAGCTGCTGCGGTTGTTGCAAGATCCCGGCCAACACTTGCTCCTCCGACCTTGGCAGCGCATCGCCCCCCGCCGTCCGGACGACAAGGCTTCTTCTGCGCTGCATGCTGCTGCTCTCGCTGGGCATGAGGCCATTCTCCTCTACCTCATGTACAAGACAGCAATAGGCATGGAGCGGCACGGAAGACCTGGCGACCAGCCATTCTGTTCCACTGTCTTCTCTGCCATCAAACTTCTGCCTATGGGCGCTGCACGCGCGCGTGCCGACTACTCGTTCCGCGCACTCGTCATGCTCCGAGGACAGCACGCTTACACGGACCGACTGGACCAGTTGTGTGCAGCTGTTGGTGCCAAGCAATTGTGGATGGATGAGGAAGAGGAGGGCCTGTTTACCGCGTGCTTTGGCGACCTGCAGGTGAATGCAGAGCTCGGGCGCGCTGTGGCTCGAGAGCTGGACGCATGGATCGCTGCCTGTGTGAGTGAGCGCACTGTGTTGCGGGGCCTCACAGCGTCGCACCCGTTGGTGAATTCAATCATCTTTTGCATTAAGTCAGTGCAGCATCAGTTCGACCGCGTCGACAAATTAGCACGGCCACGGTTGTCCAAGGCGTCTGCGCTGGGCGCGCGTTGGCGCACATTTGTGCAGGACGTGGAGCGCATCATGGGAGAGTGCGAAGGACTGGCCGGGCAGCGCTTGAGCGACCTGCTGTCCTGGCCGCTGCAGCGTTCCATGCGCTACAAAGACTTGGCGCTGGACCTCATTCAAGGGGCTGTCTGCTGCTCGAAGGGGGGACCGCACACAGAGATTGGCTCGTCTGGTGTAAGCCCCAAGCAGGTGCTGCAGGCCATTGATTCGGATGCAGATTCGGTGGTTGCGTCTGCTGCGGACGCTTCTTCCCTTCCTTCCGGCCGGGCCCTCGCCATCCAGCTGCTTGCTCGCATTCAGGAAGCCGAGGTCGAAGAAGGAGAGACTGAGGCAACTCGAGAAATAGCAAGCGAGATGGTGGGGGCGGTGCAATGCCTCTGGCGCGTCAAGGACGAGACGATGCTTCTTAATCGCAAGGTTGGTGATTTGTCGGTGCGGCAAGAAGCCGCTGACAAGGCGTGGTATTACCTTGAGGGCATGCTCGGCGCCGAGCTCATCTTATCGCATCACTCCGAGTTTGTGGCGCACAGTGTCGCCACCTGCAAGCTGCCGGAGGGGCCAGGCAGTTGGTCGCAGGGCAAGACACTCAAGTTGCTCCTCCTCCGTGGAACACGCCGTCAGCTTCTCCTGTACAACGAGGCACTTGGCGTGAGTGGCATCACGCGCACCTGCCTCCTCAAAGTTGACATGTCGTCCGTCATTTCCATCTCTGAAGCCCAAGTGCAACCTGAATCGCCAACGTCGGGCGAGGTCGGGGCCGTCGGAGCGTGGACGGAGACGTTCACTATGACTCTTAAGTTGGGGGCTAACTCGAGCTCGACTGAAGAGTCAGAAACAGGTAATGCCTGTCGACCCTTGTTACACCAGTGTACCCCTATTCTGTTCCGTCCTCTGCTTCTTGTCCTCTGCTGCCTGCCAGTGATTTTCGCGCGTGCTACTGTACTTTACAACAAGTGTGTGGATGATGCGTTTATTCTATCGACTGCGCTGCATCTCGGCAAGATGCTACTGCTGCCTGATTTTCCTGCCTCTGTGTGAATGACTTGTGTGATGGCGCAGGCGGCGATGGAGGGTCTCGCGGCGGCAGACTTGTCACCTCATTCTTGACGCTTACTTCGCTCCCCGTCGCTCCGGCGGTAGGCGCCCCGCCAGTCACGTTTTTTGGCCTTTTTGCCCCCCCCCCCGTACTACGTCTGCTGCTCTTTGCTGTGCTTCTTGCTGTACTCGGGTTGGAACCCATTTTTATTGCAGCCTGATGTGTAGCAAGCACCTGTCCCTTGCACTTCACTGTCAAGAGCAAGTGACAGGTGCTTGCGATCGCACCCATCTTTGCTCTGATGGGATTTGAGGGAGCCACGCTTACTCTCATGTCTCCTTTGCACGGTACGGTGCGTCACATGCATTCTATTCGCTGACTGGCACTCAACCAACAGGTGTCTGGTTGGAAGGGCTTGATGGAGCTGGGCGGCTCACTCTTTTGTGGGAGTGGAGCAGAAGTGCAACGCCTTCGTGACCTGGTGCAAGCGGCACGTGTGCTAATGCGCGAAGAAGATCTCAAACGTCAGTCCTTGTCCCTGCATCGGCAGCGACTCTCGTTCAACACTTCTGCCGATCCCGACCTCAGCGACGCCCCTCCGTCTGCCTGATTTTGCACTTGTAATGCCTCATCTGGCAAACATCATGGGCGCAGCGCGATGGCGTCCTGCCATGTGCTTCTCCTCCCCGGGTTGAATAAATGCTAATTTACATGAACTTGATTGCCGCGATCCGGCCCCGCTGGGCGGCAAGTTCTATGCCATCTCTCCAGCGCTCCATTTTTGCTGCCTCTTCAGACTTTGGAATGTAGGGCAGCGAGGCCCGGCTCTCGCACACGCTGCTGCGGTTCGGCGTGCCGTCGCGAGGCGTCTCTGCTGGTGTAGAAACCCTCAGCACGTTGATTGTCTGCGCTTCATCAGCCTCCACCGCCGAGGCGACAGAAAAGCCTGTGAGCGCACATTGTTCTATGGCGCGGCCGATTTGCGGAAGGAGAACACGCGGGGTGCTGGCCTCTCCTCCGGTGTACCTAGAAGCCACGACTGTCAACCTTGTCGATGATTCACATTTGCTATCAACCCGCTCTTTTCTGAGGTCAGCAAAGGACTTATGGGTGGCCGTCTTCGGCACTTCTTGGACTCTTGGTCGCTGTGTACCAGGTCGGGTGCGGGCGCGCGCTGTTGGGGGGGGTTGCTTCGGAACGAATGCCCGCCCGCTCACAGCGCAGGGAGCCATTCCCTTTGCTGGCGTCCGCGTAGGCGGCGGTTTGCCACGAGTCAATACGCTATCGCGATTCTGCAAAGCGCGTTGCAGCATGGCAGCACCAGTCTGGTTGTCAAATTTCAGCGGGCCCCAATGAAAATGCCGGAGAAAATCATTGCCGTTCAACTTTGAGAACCTCCCATTGAAAGCAACGTTCACTTCGCACAAAAGCTGCTCGGGGTTGACCTCGTGGAGTAGGCCCATTCGCGCAAGACCCAGCTCAAAGCGTGCTCGCGTCAAACTGCCCTCGCGGTCGAGGTCGAAAAACACCAGGGCTTCACCAACATCCTGAAAGCGTTGCTGCATGCACTCACGCACCAATTCGGTTGCTGCTCCCCCGCCTTTCCCAACGTCTCGGAAATTAACCGGATGAACAAGGCGACCCCTAAGCCCGCGTTCTCGCCCTTGATCACAGTCTCTCGATTCCTTCTTCGCAGGATGATTGACGAAGTCTGCATCATTCGGTGCTTGATGTTTTCGTTCCGCACGCGAGTCCGGGACTCGCGATATCCCTGAAGCAAGTGTTGTTTCGCAGGAAGTGCCTGGCTCAGCAGTCTCTCTGGCGGGCTGCGGGGACTTGGACTTGCTAGACTCGGACATCGGAGGTGCTTCCTTCAATACCTGCGTGTCCGTCTGCAGCATTTCTCTCGATCCTTTCATGTCTGTTTGCGGAGACATATCACTGGACACGCCTTCGCAAGGCGATTTCTGTGCGATGAATTTACCCGCCACCGGCAGAAACTCTTCCCATTCGATAGTTCCAGAGCAGTCTTCATCAACTTCCATAAGTAACTCTGAAAGGTGGACACAGAAAGGTGTTAGTGATCGATTGCACGATGATGGCAAGGCAGGCGAGGCGGCCTACGCGCAGGGATAGGATATTTGGCGGACCATCAATTTCTTCCTCGCCATATCCAAGATTCTGCATGAACACCCGTAACTCTTCCTGTTGGTTGCATGTCATTCAGTCAGTCCTCACAAATGCAGTCGGCGTGGCAGCCGAAGACAGATTGTGATAGCGACGTTGTACACGCGAATCAAGAAAAGGTAAGCATCACAACACCTCATCCAGCGAGCCACTTCCGTCCTTATCAATCATGTTGAAAAGCGTACGAGCCTCATCGGTAATCGATCGCTGCTCCTCTTCTTTTTTCTCAGCCAACTCTGCCTCAATCTTCTGGATCTCCTCAAAGCTTTGAACACCATCCCAGATGGCTTGCGGATCCAAGCGCTTGACCTTGTGCATGCACAATGGTGCTGTTCGCTTCTTGTTCGACGTGCTGTTCCCCTTCACGCCAATCTCCGCCGACGGGTTTGAGGCGATTCTTGCCTTGCTGCATATTGAGGCAGCAAACACCGGTGGCCCTCGAAGTCTTGCTCGCCCGAGCTCGTGAGCAGATACCGCAGACCTGACTGGTGCAATCGGTCGCGGTGCGTGCATGGACGGAACCTCTGTGCTCAGCTGCCGCATCACAGGAGCGCCCACACCGGTCCTGAACAGCGGGTCAAGCCTGCTGGTACTAGTCTCTTTTTCCCATTGGCGACGGTCACGCATAAAGGTCATACGAGAGTAGAAAGCATGTAATGCCTCCTTTTTTGCCCTGGTCCTTTGCTCCTTGGGCGGCCATTTGTCGCGTTGCATCGCTACGAGCTCATTATATGAGTATCCACCAGACCAGCTCACTTTTACATCATCAGACTTGCTCACGTCGGGGACCAAACGCGGTGCGCGGGTACTTGGCTTCTGCTTAAGCTGGTCAAGCACGGTTGTAGGTAGATAGCGACCCATTGACCTTCCCAGGTCCGCCATCCACTTTTGCATCGACTGCACACGGGTAATATACAATGTCTTTTATAATACCAAATTGCATGCACAAATGGCCTATATATGTCATATGCAAACGTATGGGGCTTGCGTGCACACTGTACATTTAATTTATGGACCTAAAAAATGTACGATTGAAATATGCACGCGCGCATATACGCGCAATAGATACCCATACGACCAGGCATGCCATCATACGCACACGAGGACGCATGCGATTGTAAGCACAAGCGCACTCGTACGCGCACGCGCGCGCGCGTGTGTGTCAGGCAGAATCAGCTGTTGACAGCGCGCTCTGAGGCTGCTGCATACCGCCCCATGCCCGTCGGAGACAGAAATACCTGCAAGACCCTGCCACGGGACATGAGAGCAGAGCGACTGCGGCCCTGATATGGGCCGCCTGTGGCCCTGATATGGGGCCTGCGGCTCTGATGTGGGTCTCGACGCAGCTCAATTTCTTCTGCAACCAATTCGAAAACCGATTCTAGCACCTCCCGACATATTTCGTCTGGCGGCTGAGGTGGGCCTCGAGTGCCGACGCTGAGGCATTTGCGAATGGCAGCTTGAATTCTTTTCACTGCCTGGCATGATTGCTGGTGATAGGCATGCATGAGATGGCACCTCAGGGCGGCTTGCAACCTTGCGTTTGCATACCCTTCAATTTCGCGTCTCGCCATGAGTTTTGTTCGCATTAGACAGTAGAAGAGGAATGAACGGGCTCGCCTGCACTCCATGCGGTGCGCAAGCAAAGGAGCGTACATATTCCTGGCCTGGCGTTGCCGTAACGAGGCTTGTTGGCGCCGCACAGCTTCACAAGTGCTCTCAAAGCCTGCAGATGCTGAGTAGGAACGAAAACGAGACTGTAGCACTGACAACCCGCGTCGTTGCAAAAGGAAATCAGAGCGCGCGGTACGCAACCTGCGATGCAGGAGCGCCTGGAGCTTTGACATGGCCCAGACCTGCTTGAAATAATCATGGCCTTGCAAGCGAGCACGGCAGAAGCGAGCGACATGTCGGCCAGCCGCCCGCGAAACCACTTCAGCACTTTCCAAAGGCAGCTTTCTGTCGATGTAGCCAATCACACATCTGGCTATGTCCTCAGCCGTCGTGCAGAACTCCACTTCTGCCAGATAGAGCTCTGTATTGGATGGCGACGCACATGAAGCAGATGCATGAGGCTGCTCTTCATGCGCGAACGCTTGCTGCAGTGCAGCCATTTCTTCTGAAATCGCCTCGCCTCCTGGTGCTTCGCATGCATCTCCCCCTCTTTCCGGCTCGTCCGACGCAGCGTTCTGAGCGCCCGCAACCTCGACATCCTTTTGCTGGTCATCTTTTGTCGTGGCTGCTGCCTCCACATGGTCCCCGGCAACGTCGTCGCTGCTGGCGGGCGCCTCACGGGTGTCGACCGCCTGCTGGCTCATCTCGACCGCAGGCACCGCGGCCATTGCCTCGTCCTCCATAGCCGGCCCCGGGTCGGGGGCCTGCTCCGAAACTTCAGGTGCGGCTCCACCAGACTCATGCCGTCCATCGCCATCTGCCACCTCACAGTGCGCCACCCGCGATTCTCGATTGTCGGCGGCATGAACTGCGGACACCGCGGCCACTGCCACACCCTCCACGGTCCGGTCCACGTCGGCGGCCTGCGGCAGCCTGTCATACTGCTCGACGAGCGCCGCATCAAGCTGAAGCAGCGCAGCGTCAAGCCGAGCGAGTGCAACAGCTGCTGACGGGGTTGGCTGCTGCGGCGATGCGTTTCCGCCGCCTTGTGCCGCAGACTCCTGCCCGCTCTCCTCGTGCCCCTCGCGCTGTGCCTGCGCGAGCGAGAGAGTCAGAGTGCATGCGGCAGCGAGGAGGGCAAGGCTGCCGTGGGGGGGCATGGCAGGCAGGAGCGACGAAACACCGACGACGGCACCCCACGCGCACCTCGTTGCGGGCGCGCATACCCCGTGCGCGTGCCTGGATTTTGACAGCCGCTTGCTCCCTCTCCTTGCGCCCCTTGTGCTGTATTTCCGCGCGCGCGCGAGTCTGAGCACGGCAGGCATGCGGCAGCAAGGAGCGCAAGGCTGCGGGGACGTGACCGGCAGGAGCGGCGCCCACGCAGCACCGCAGCACCAACGCGCACCTTCTTGCGGGTGCGCATACCCCGTGCGCGCGCCTGGATTTTGATAGCCGCCTGCTCCCGCCCTTGCTCCGCCTTTGTGAGATTGACCTGCATCCTTGCATAGTGCATCGAGGCGGCCAGCAGCTGCTGCGTTCTGCTCTTCGTCTCTGCGCCGCCGTCGCCCTCCTGCGCGAGACCCGCTTTGGCCGCCGCGAGGCGCGCGGCGGACGCGAAGGCCTCGGAAAGGAGGGTCTCGGGGTCAACCTGCCACCGCCAGCATTCCTCAGCCCGTCGTCGCCGGCACGCGGGCTGCCGCGTGCGCATGCGTGAATGCGATGCCCCGTCCCCGCGTCCTCCACCTCATCGTCGCTGAAGTTCGAGTCGGTGGATGTGTCGTCGTCGTCGGAGATATGTTCGGAGAGGGTTTCGTCCGCCGGCGTCGCGCTGGGGCGCGGCGCGCTCATCCCCTCAGCCACGGGCCCGGGCCCCCATATTCCGACCCTGTGTGACGGTGTGTTGACATCAGCTTCACAACGGTCCACGAACCTGAGCGGGAGAGCTAACGGACCACGAACCCCATACAGGATGCAAGATGCGCCGTGAGCTCGAGGATGCGCCGTGAGCTCGAGGATGCGCCGTGAGCTCGAGGGCTGGCTGCTGCGCTGTGTGCTTGCGGTGATACTGACGCAGGACTCGCAGCGTGCTGCCACTGCGCCGGCAGACGGCGCCGGCGCTCGCCGCGACCACGCCTTCTGGTGCCGAGCGAGCCTTGCGCCGTGCGAGCGCGGACGCCCGGCCCCCCTGCGCGAGCGCTGGCATTCTGCGGCCGGCGCCGGCTCAGTGCGTGCGCCGTGTGACGCAGGGCGACGGCGCGGGAGGACTACCAGCGGAGGCAATTTCTCAGGCGCAAGCACAATGTGTGGAAGACTGGCGTGCCTTCGGCGCAGGGCTCCTTGCGCCATGTGCGTGCAGTGCTCCTTGGCGGCCCGCCCCGTGTCGTGCACTGCCGCCGCCTGGACCGCTTCCCTGCATGACCAGCGTGCACGCGCTCGTCGCCTCCTCGCACCGCGTCGTACGGGGCGCGCCGGTTGCACGCACGCCGTCGGCCGGCACTGGCCCTGGTCCGTACGCTCTCGCTCCCTGACGGCAACAAGGCGCACCGTCGTGTAACAGGTGGAAGACACCGGCAAGGCCTTGGCGCGTCGCCTGGACGCGGCAGGCCCGGGCTCGCACGAGCAGCGTGCTGCGCCACCTCTTGATCCCGAGGACCGATTCATGCGAGAGGTTGGCTGCGAGTGTTCGCCGTGAACCACCCCTCAACTGCACACACGGCTGTGGCCATGGGATGCTCATTGCGCTTGCCTCATTGCGCTTGCCCCCTTTTGCCCTGCCTCGCCTGTGCGATTTCTTGCGCTTTGACGGGTCGGTGTGCGCGTGTATCTCCCCGCAGGTCGGTCACAGGAAAGAAGACGAAGGCGCATGGAATTCATGGCCCGCGCAGGTGGGTGCAGGGCAGCCTGGATCTGGTCGCGTGCAAGCCCTGCCAGGCGCTTGCGTGTCATGTTGTGGGCGTGGCATGCGTGTTGTTGCAGCCGCGCCACACGTGATGTGAGCGCATGCACGGTGGTGTTGCTGTGTGTCAAGCGGCGCATCCTGCCGTACTCGTGTGTGCCCACCTCCGCCCTCGCGCTGCACGCCTCGTGGGGGGAGTCTGAGCGGAGACGAATTGCGATGCACCGGGAGCAGGTCTTTGGGCCCAGTATGCTCATGTCTGGCGAGGCTGCCCTGCGCCTCAGGTCCCCTTGCCCGCCAACACGCCCTGCCGTGCGCGCCCATTCTTGCTGTGCTGTCTAGGCGTACTGCCAGTCGCCGACGCGCCATGTGTCACTGTCTGTCACTCCGCTGCGCCGCACGCACGCCATGGCGCATAAGTGAGATGGAGCACAGATGATATGCAGCACAGCTGGCATGCGGTGCAGCAGCGCAGGCATGGTGCTGTTGGGCTCACACGTGCTGTTGGGCTCACACGTGCTCCCATCTGCATGCAGACCGCCGCTCACAGTGGGAGAAGAAGACCGGCTCAATGCCGAGCGTCAGGAGAAAGTTTACACGGGGCGAACCCTCGCGCCGCCGCAGTATGTCAAAAACGTTCGCAAGGTGTGTGGCGCAACTGCTCTCAGGCAGCTCGTGCGTCAGGCTGCTCGTGCGTCAGGCAGCTCGTGTGTGAGGCAGCTCGTGCGCCTGGCGATCAAGAGCTCGCGTGATGACGTGGTGTGCACTGCAGTTGCGCGACGCGTTCGATGCTCGGGGCACGCGCGTGGGAGCGCAGAGGCTTTTGGCACATACTGGCGCTCAGAGCTTGGACCGAGACCATCTGTTCAAGGCTGTCCTGTCGTGCGGCGCGCCCTCCTTGTTGGCCGGTCCGGGGGATTGCGCGGAAGACGAGCAGCTTGCTGAGGCGGCTCGCCAGGTGCCTTGCCCCATGTGCTTTGCCTTGTGCCTCTCTTGTCCGCGTGTCTGTTGCCCCGATCTCTGCTGCGCGGCGCGGCGTGTTGTTGGAGGCGCGCTGTCGCGTGGCTGCTGCGTAGCCTCCTGCCGCTTGCCTCCTCTACGCTGGCTGGTGCCTTGTGCCTGAGAAGCCGCATGCTTTTGGCCCGGCGGCTGACGCGGTGTCTTGCCTTCTTGCCTGCGCACAAGACGGACATGGTCCAAAGTTTGTTTGGCCACGGTGGGCACGAGCGCGCAGGTGTTGCTGGGTGTGTGCTGGGAGGCACAGAGCGTGCCTGTCGCCGTGCTGCCTTGCGCCTCGTTCTTGCGCTCTTGCGCCCTATTTGCGCCTCGCTCTTGCGCCCTATCCTTCCTGCCGCTGTCCCTCTGTGCGTTTGCGTATGTCTGTTTTGCCACCCTCGGTTCTCAAGTTGTCATTTCACATGCAGTGGGCCTAAGGCACGGGCTGGCCCAGTGGCCGTCAAGGACTGACGGTGAAACACCGCCTGCCAAGCACTGACCAACCGCACGCCTGCAAGACGGCACTGCAGGGGACCAAGAGGAAAGCGAGCAGAAGGAGGCAGTGCGGTGGCACGGGCCAACCGAGCAAAAGGTGGATGAGCCTCTCAGTGCGCACCACGCGGCTGGAGACGCAGCGGCAGCGGCAGGAGGCGCGATTGCCGCCAGTGGCGAGGGAGGATCGCTCTCCAGTCTCATCCAGGGTCACTATGCGCGCATGGCGCCTGCTGGTGGCGGGCGTCGGTGCAACACTGATCGGCGTAACACTCTGCCGCGTAATCTGGAGCCGGAAGCAAGTTTAGACCAAGCTGCAAGTTCAGACCAAGCAAGTGTAGACGCTGCAGCCCACCAGTGGTCAGGCAGAGCGCACGTGCATGTGGCAGCAGAGTATGCGGAGTCTAGCGTCCAAGACACGCAGGGCAGTGTACCGGAAGACACGGCAGGCAACCCCGAGACGCACACGAGCACGCGTGCTGGGCTGGAGAGCAGCTGTGCCGCACATTTACCAGGGGTCGACGTGGCACCAGCTCATGCTCGCAACCAGACTGCAAGTGTCACGGCATGCCAGGCTTTTGCTCTCCTCAACGCGCGCATGACATTGCGCATGCCCTCTCCAAAGCCAGGTGCCTCCGTGCAACTGCCCCAGCCCCGCCCCCGCCCGTTGGCACCGTGCTTCCTCGCGCCCGCGCCCGCGCCCGTGCCTGCGCCCGCGCCCGCGCCCGCGCCCGCGCCCGCGCCGTGACCCATCATACACACTATATATTTGCGCGCGCGCACACACACACACACACATAGACACCATATACATACGCACATACGCTCAGTAGGGGCGCGGGGCACAGGGTCAGTAGGCGATAGTGTAGGCGAGGGCCATGCTGTGAACAGCGTGGACAATGTCAACGACAGCGTCGACATTGAGCGCTGGGTCGCTCAAAGATACGCAGATGACGCAGATGACGCAGATGACGCAGATGACGCAGATGACGCAGATGACGCAGTTGAGTGCGCGCCGTGCTATCGGCCTGGCACCACGCATAAAATAGATGAGACCTCGGCGCAGCATCAAGACGCACGTGCGCCAACCCAACCACAGCTCAACACAAATGGGGTGCAGGGTTCCTTTGAACGGTGCCATCTTGCGAAGGCGCAACAGGCAGCACGAGCTAAGGAGCACTTGACGGCCGAGCAGATAGGAGCACTTGCCTCGGAGATCAAGTGTCATACCTCGGAGATCAAGTGTCATAGCTTTACCAAAGCTCAGCTTTGCCATTCGCCAGCCCCGACGCAATCGCAGCACAGCAGCCCCACTGCCGTCATGCACGCTGACACCTCACATGACGACGCTGGAGCGGCAGCAGGCGCTGGGGACAAGGCGGATGAGATTGCGCGTCGTAAGCGCGCCCTGCACACAATCATCAATGCTGACTCAAGTTGGAGCAGACACGGTGTCACGGCACCAAGGGCCGGAGTCCGGGACCCCCTCGACGGGTATCCCGGCAAGTCGGTCATTCTTGCCATGCGCAGACGCGACCTCGAGTGCCTTGCCGCCAAGTTTCCCTCCATCTTGCCCCTGTTGCCTCACCGCCATGTGCACGTCTCCCGGTACTCCTCTTGGCACAACTGCAATGTATCAGCCATCGCAGGATGTGGGACGCATGCCTTATGTGATGGGCGAGCATTGTCGCAAGGAATGACACACGTGTTGCACACAGCACCTCCACAGAAGCACTCCGAGCAGGCGCTCTTCGACTGCTGCAGGACAAGGTTCAAAGAATCCTCGAGACGCCAGGAACGAAAAAAACGCGCTCGGAAGAACCTGTAAGGGGTATGAGAGAATGGACAGGGCCGTGCCTGAAAACAGGAGAGCCATGCCACGGAGAAGCCGAGGGCCTTGCCAGTGCCGCCTCTCAGCACATAGACCCACATGTGCAGCTCGAGCCAGATGCCCACGCAGCCCTATTTGACATGGACCGACCTTTGGCGCAGAGCGGCAAGCGCGCACGGGCAGCTTTACAACAGGCGTGGTGGAATGACTAGGGTGGAATGACTAGGTTCAATCGTCCTCCGGCTTGTTTTTGTGTTGTCAAGAAATGATAACTCCCCGCTTCTTTCGAATCCTTTAAAACATTACATCAATTTGACGGCCGTGCGAATTTTTTTTCGAGGAAGACCAGGTCCTATCCTCTGCCTCCCCCCCCCCCCCCCCCCCCCCCCCCCCTCTCCTCCCCTTCCTTCC
>Ga0115006_10000437_pt1 | contig 22473 bp, 16 predicted proteins | sample ArcOceMetagenome_3_FD_88943 | JGI IMG/M metagenome (GOLD analysis project Ga0115006, IMG submission 88943) | Marine eukaryotic phytoplankton communities from Arctic Ocean - Arctic Ocean- Svalbard ARC20M Metagenome | ecosystem: Environmental > Aquatic > Marine > Oceanic | place: Arctic Ocean...
TTGACGATGTGCACAGGGTGTTTGTAGCTATTTAATTGTTTCACATCCAGCATGAATTTGTTAAGCAATCTACCAGTTCTGTGTAGAATAACAAAGATTATTGGTGCCTCAGGATGGTAGCACCTCAGCTCCATGTGTCACATCAGCACCTTGGGAGAATAGCGCACCACTCCCGTTGGCATCCAGTGTGTATCACTGGTCGTGATAGAATGCATGTAAGACGAATTCACGCTTCGTTTGGCCCAATGTTCGACTTTAGATTCGTACGTTAGTTCTGCCCAACATCTAAAAACGACCAGTACATTTCGACGCTGCCTACGGTAAGAGAATGCTCGAAGCAGCATGCATTTTGCCCAAATGTGCACAAAATTTGCGAAATACGAGCTGAGTGTGCGGTTCCTGTGGTGCTTGTCTGCGTGAATCAAGCTTCGCCAGCGGTGGGCAGCACTGTGTTGTGCCAAGCGCCACTTGTTAAATGCACGTCTCCTTGAATTTGCCTCGATAATGTGTCTTGCCAGACGTACCCTGGCTTCCACGAGCCACGTGTGAAGCCAAGCCATAAATATGCGCCGGCCGAGGCGGACTTTGTCGTGGTTTGACGCTCTTACCATTTTGGCGAACTCGGTGAATGCCTCCTTGACATGCCGGTGCCACGACCACAACTTAGCTCTTGCCAACACCTCACGTCCACGCCAGCACGCTGTCATCCAGCGGTACCAACCATGCACATACTGTTTCAGGCGTCTTTGCTGTTCAAACCGCGTTGCAAACGTAACAGACTTGCGATGTGCAACTGCTGATTTTGCAGACTTTCGCCATGTCCAAAGTACATCCACACTGAGCCTCCAAACCCTGTGTTGTACAGCGACTTCTTGTTTTATCAATGCTAGTTTCCTCAAAAATAGGTCGCGCATAGCGTCAATCCACCGTGAAAATGTAATGGCAGTTAAGGCACGAGAGCTGTAATCCTCCGCCATGCGCCAGTGCTCAGCGCTAATAAGTGCAATCGTAGTAGCTACAGTCCAACATTTGAAGCAAGCAGTCAGGGAGGCGCGACGTCTGTGCCATTGTGCACATGTGTTGAGCACAGTTGCTGAATGTAAATGTCGCCACGAATCCCATGCCGTCATGAGCGAGCGTTTATTCCTGTGCACACATGCGAGCGACATCAGCTCACAAACAATTATGCGGCGATGGGCGAGTTTACGCCAATGTACGAACATCTTACGCATCAAACTACTCACCCAGACACTCAATACTTCCTCAGCCAACGCGTGTAACATGCTGTACTCTTTCCATGTTGACCATGCCCTGGCAATTAATGTATTGCTGAAAAGCGCTATTGCTTTGCTGGCGAGATATTTGAAAAGTGAGGCATGTTCTACGCGACACAGCCATCGTTCCCAGGCTGTATTCATCGCAGATAAACATGATCGTAACCCCATCTCACGGACTAGCTCATGTGTCACCCGCGCGTTAAATACGAAACGACGCCATCGCTCGAATGATAATTTAATTGTGTGACTTTTCAGCCTTTTCATAGCGCACAAAATCTTACTCCTTGTCGCACAAGCCTCTGTACTCAGCTCTGCCCAATGTATGAATGTCTTTGTCTTCAACGCGTATGCCATTTGTTTGCATTCAACAACAAACTCCCGCCATCTAAGCCAATGTCCAATCATTTTTCGCTCCCGAAACCATGTAACTGTCATGCGTGCCAGCTTTATCCCGTTCACCCGCTCTCTCCACCGATTCCACGCCGCATATATTAAACCATGCATGCGAAACATAGTGCACTTATGCATGCATTTTCTCTGTGTACTTACCTCAACAATAAATTCGAGCCACCTTCTAAAGCGCGCTGCTTTCTCGTGGTATTCAAAAATGTTTATGGCACAGATGAACAAGTGGGTCTCATCCATGTGCTTGCGCCATCTATTCCACGTTCTCGATGTCGCTGTAGTTCTGAACCTTCCTATTGCCACTGCAAGCAAACTCCTCCTATGTGTGGCTCTGCTAGAGAATATAACCCAGCGCTTGAACAACTTCTTAAGGTATGATCTTGCAAATGTTGCGAGAGCAATTCGTTTTATTGTCGCCGCGAGCTGTACAGTGGATGCATGCCATGCCATTACAGCTTTTCGCATCAGGTTTCCTCCTGCACGCCTGCGCATTTGGAGCAAACGCGACGTATTTTCTCTTGCCCACTTCCTTGAGCGCTCATTCCATTGAATGAAAGCGGGATGGACGAGCATTTTGCGCAGCCTTCCGTTTTGCTCATGGAGATTTCTTAGACTTAAAGATTGAGAGGACAAATCTTCAAATCTTGCACTAAAATGTGAGGTGACTTGGTCTTGGTCAAAATCAAAGCTGCACACCTCAGAGAAGAGATGGTGCACATGGCAAACAATTCCAGAAATCCTGCTGACAAGAACAGCTTCAGCGGATGTGTCCAAATTGTGTAGGGGCTTCACCTCACCCAACGAGGTCCGCGGAGAGAGGGATGAAGGGGTGAACGCTAGCGGCTGTGCGTGTAGATGGCCACAGCACTGCAGCCATCTTGACTGTGTTCTCTCCGTCGCGGTTATTCTTGTGTTTATCTCGTTGTCTGGCTTGCACGATTGATTCGTATGACGCATTTCCGCCTCCCGACACAACGGGTTTTGAAATGCGAGCGGCGACGACACTGTTGCGGGATATTTGATCCCCTCAACGACGACGTTCGGGGACTGAGCAAGCCCGCCGTGCTCGCTAAAATGGAACTTGGTGAACCCACCAACAATTCGCTCTGACACCACTAGCGCGTCATATACGCCCTCAATGTCGGCAACCTCGGACCTCCCGTCAGGTATTGTCTTGCGTATCTCGCACATGCCGAACGCGGCACGACTCAGAGGCGTAGAACAGCAAGTGGCTCCAAGGATACTCTCCGTTTTCGTGACAGTTTTCGAGCTTTACTTCAAAAATGGAATTACCAATCTTTAATTCGGATTTTCGGATTTTCGACGGTTGAAATGTCAACGAGTTTTGCAATCCTATGGGCAATCACCCTCGGGAGGCTTGGTCGACACAGGCAAACAGTCAGACAGGTGGCACAATCGGAGAGCCGAAACGAAAGAGTTTTGACTTGGCAGGAGCCTCCTCGCACGACGACACCGCGTGCGTCCGAATCTTGACAGAGAGCGGTACCATGTTATGGCGCCATCGACTTATGGGTATCATCACGAGCAAGTCCTTCAATGAGTGCTACGCACGTAACCTCCGTCCTGAGACATGGCGCTGGTGGTTATCCGGGCCTGAGAAAACATCTGTTCTTCGTCCCACCCGAAAGTCAACGATATGGAGCTACTAGCTAGATCGGCTTTTAACAGTATGACCTATTATATATAGGAGGTACAAAAAATCACGCCTGGGTGAGAAGTTCCCTTTGAAATCACGAAATTTGATAGGCTGAAGCAGCGACCCAAAATGACATAATTCACGCCTTAGTACGTAGGTATTTATAAACAGATATTAAACCAAGTAAAGGTCCAATTCTTTATTATTATTAGTAAGCTTGGGATGATTGAGTTGTATTTTGGCAAAATGGTGTTACCCTAAAAGCGCCGTGAAGATCTGCCCACAGTCCGGGCTGCTTAGAAGAGCAATTCCTCAACGGATCGCGCACGCTCCGCTTTAAGCAGCAGAACGAGTAATGCGCATCTTGATAAAAGGAGGCGTGTGGAAAAATACCGAAGATGAAATACTCAAGGCTGCAGTCATGAAGTACGGGAAGAACCAGTGGGCGCGCATCTCTTCTCTCTTAGTCAGGAAGTCTGCTAAGCAATGCAAAGCGCGCTGGTATGAGTGGCTGGATCCCTCTATAAAAAAGACGGAATGGACTAGGGAGGAAGATGAGAAGCTTCTTCACCTCGCTAAATTGATGCCCACTCAATGGCGTACTATTGCCCCAATTGTTGGCCGAACACCTGCGCAATGCCTCGAGGTATGCTGCATACTCAGATGAGCCGATTAGCACTTTCTGTGATTGCGGAGTTTCATGTTTACTGACTCCTCATTAAATCCCCTACTCTCACCTAACCCCGTGCAGAGATATGAAAAACTATTGGACGCAGCTTGTCAGCGGGACGAAGAATATAAACCAACTGAGGATCCTCGCCGACTGAGGCCAGGTGAAATAGACCCAAACCCTGAGTCAAAGCCAGCCCGCCCAGATCCCGTGGACATGGACGATGAAGAGAAGGAGATGCTCTCCGAGGCTCGAGCAAGACTTGCAAACACCAAGGGGAAGAAAGCAAAGCGAAAAGCGAGGGAGAAACAGCTGGAGGAAGCACGGCGACTAGCTTCATTGCAAAAGCACCGCGAACTGAAGGCGGCCGGTATTGAAACCTTGAAGAGATCAAAGCGAGTAAGGGGTATTGACTACAACGCAGAGATTCCGTTCGAGCGAAAGCCGGCGCCCGGATATTTTGGTACCGTGGCCGAAGTCCAGGCACAAGCAAACCAATTTCAAGAAGATAACTTCAAACCGATGACAATGGCCGAGTTGGAGGGGATTAGCAAAAGGCACCTTGAAGAGCAACTTCAGAAACAAGACACGAAGCGTCAACGAATTTTTGAACGTCGCAGTGCCCCATCTGACATTCGTGAGGTCGAGCCGCTCAATGCTCCAGGCTCAACTGATGACCATCGCGCCCCGCTTGTTCTACCACAGCCACAAGTTTCTGATGTTGATGTAATTGGAAGGCTTGCTCTTACAAGAGCCACAGGAGCCACAGTGGACCAATCGTCTAGAAATACAGCTCGCAGTGACAGAGATCACTACATGCGTGGTCTTACACAAGCCAGTGTGGATACGATATCAAATCCGAACAACTCAGAAGCGATCTTACAAGAGGCAAAGAGCCTGCGCGAACTTCAAGAGGGTCAGACACCACTTCTTGGCAAGCACAACTGCCTGTCACATGATTATCAAAGGATAGAAAGTCCGTCTGAACATGACATGATCGTCCTGAGAGAGCTTGATAACAAGGATCTGCGAGGGGAACCTATGCTCGAAGCTACTGGAACGATGCAATTGTCCGATGATCACTCACTACCATCAGCAGAAGTTAGGAGACCAGAACTCTGCCATGGTACTCCGAGGCAGGATTTTCACATGCACGGCAGGTTGAACCATTTGTCACACATCTCCGCAGATCATGATAACACAGCAACGTATCATATTAAGAGCGATCTTGCCTCCCTGCCCGCCGCAAACAATGAATACCGCGTAGCGGTTCCGGCAGTGCATATTTCAGCCTTGAGTCAACCACCTGCTGAGATTAAAGGACACGGGATTCGGCATGCCAAGGATGCATCTGAGTTTGGTCCAGAAAGCATCACTTTGAATGTTATAAAGTCCAGGCAACGAAATCTACCCAGAATCATGTCTGCGTGCCCATGTTCTGAACAGCTGATTCACAGAAAAGATTCAGGGAAGATGATTTTATCAGAGCTTGTCGATGTCCTGGAAAACGATTTACTTATTGGAAACGCATATGAGCGAGATCATTTTGTGACAAGGAACTGCGCAGGAAATATTGCAAGGTCGGCAGCTATTCTCGCAAAGGAAATTAGGGCCACGGACGTTATGGATTTAGGAAATACCAGTTTCGACGAATATGCTCACGTGAACTCCATGCTTCGCAAGAAATGGGTAGTTGACGATTTGACGCTAAAAGCAAGGCCATTAATATCTCAGATGGATCAACCGAGTACATTGGAGGGGGCAAGTAGTCTTCATAAACATCTAAAGCAGTTGATGGATTGTGATGCGAGAAAGGCAGGGAAGTTCGATGGCAAGGTTCAGATCCACATCGTTGGCTTCCAGAAACGTTGTTTGGAGCGCTCACGAACTCTGAAAGCCTGTTGCGCTGCGCTGGGAATCGCAGATGGTGAGCTGGATTCATATGGAAAGCTCTGGAACAATGAAAAGCTTTCGACTGAGAGCAGGATTACCGGCATAAAAGCCAATATATCTTCGTCTGCGGAGAGGGAGATCACATTGCAGTGTCTTCACAGTAAGCTTGATGTACAACTCATTGACTTGAAAAAAGCTTCGCAGAGTTGCTGGCCTAAGAAAACTGCATGAAGTATCAGAAAATGTCGTTCATAATTTTGTCATTCGCAGAAATTTAATTTCACAGGTCCGGAGCTTTTATCAGGCCATCGCAGCTCTATTATACCTTTCGAGGAGAACACCGTGGCATCCTTCAGCCACAGATGTTTCGCTTAGAATATCCCACACTGCTATTTCTCCCTTTGCCCCAGCGCATCCGATCAAATAAGGCACTGAAGGTGAGAATGCAGCAGTGAACAAAGCCCCGATTTCTGGATTGTTCTGAGCTATCAAATTAGGCTCCCCGGTGCTGATGTCCCACAACTTCATGGTCTTGTCAGTCGAGGCAGTCACAAGGAGGCTTGGTGCACCTGTGGAAACACTCATGCACGTTGCAGCCTTTTTGTGCGCCAACACATCGAATATTGGATTTGAGCACTCCCCCATACGAGAATCAAAACAAGTCACTGTGCCAGTTTCATCTGATACAATGATTTGTGTGGGACTACGTAGATTCCAAATGGCGCACTCGACGTCTCCACCAACACTCCATTTTATTGCGGCGTTCCTCGAATCACGCACATCGACCACAGCTACATTTTTGTCAAACCCACCAGTCAACAACACGGAAGGTTCAGTCGGATTCCATTCCACAGCTTGAACTTTGTTTGAGTGATGGGTCAATGTATGCTGCGTCGACTGAGTCAATATATCCCAAATTCTCACTGTGTTATCTGCCGATGCGGAAGCAAGCACGTTGCTATGCTGACTATTCCAAGAAATGCTGAGAACGGCATCGGCGTGACTATCCTTCTGAAGCTCTAGATTATTGAGCCCTTTGCTCTGCTTTTGCTTCCTTTTCTTCTGCTTTTTTGGAGCCAAAGCTGGATCCAGTCCCTTGCTTCCATCAGAATAACTACCCTCTTGATCATGCCACTCTGAGGAATTAAATCCAATGGAAGTAGTGCGTTGCTTGAATCCTCCCAATGTGACAATAGGCTCCACTGCATCTATTGTGTCAAGATCCCATATCTCGATGCCAGGGTACATGGTACCAACAGCTACACAGTTTGGTCTCTGACCAGAGTCGGGATATGACATCCACGACACAGATAGAGGGAACGCTGGTAGTAACAAATCGTGATGGCAATACAGATTGCAATCTTCTGTACCGTTTAAAACGGCCTCTTCATAAACGTAAACTTCGAGATGACTAACATCAACATCAGTTCTTGCCGCTAGGATGACAAGATCACTGTGCCTTATCGTGAAGTCGTCGGGATAATCCTCCTCGAACACATCTTCATCATCCTTTATGGTGACATATGGATCATCGTCATTGTTGGCATAAAACGTGGCGCGACCGGCGCCAAAAAGTCTCGCTGCACTGATGCCCGCATCATCCTCTTCATCGTATTTTTCCATGTTTAACGCAGCCATAGCTTCATCAAGGCCGTCTCCTACGGCTAGAGAATGTGGCGATGATATCTCCTTGCTCGACGGATGTTCGGCGAACTCTTGCGCAACCTTAGTAGTGCTCGATTCGACTTGTCTGAGGTCTTCCTCGAACCTCTCATTTGCTCCCGAGCCCGACTCTTCCCGCCCACCTGAAACAGACCTGTCGGATACACCTTGCACTCCACCCGCTTGCACGAAGACGGCGGCAAGTTCCTCGTCGGGAACGTCTGCCCTTCCCGGATTTTCAGTGGGAACTCCGACGGGGACCCAGGCAATGGACGTTATCATCGTGTTTCGTACTGTACTAGTATGCCCCGAGAAACGCCGCCGCCGCTTTGACAGGAGTGGAAACAAACTTACTTTCGTTTCATGACTCACAGGATCTTTATATTTTCTAATAATAATATTATTAAGATAATAATAATAAGATAATATTTTCTAATATGCAAGGTATAGATAGCAGCAGCACGACAAATAATATTGTTGCTAGCTAGCTAATCTAGCAGCACATACATATGCTGCGTGGGCACGATATTATTATTATTTGCGTTTAATAATAACGCAAATAATAATAATATTTTCCAGTGTGCCCGCTGCGGTTCAACGCCGCTTCGCTCGAAATGCAGCGCACGTTGCTGTGCGCGATGCGCTCCAGGCTGTCGGCGGACCCACGGCGCTCATCCGAAACTATACAGCGCAAGCACGCATCCACATGACGCGCGGTTGGGATGTCGAGTCAGGAGGAAGCACATCCTGTGAGTGGAAGGAGGGAGGGAATGCAGCTTGCTCAGCGCTCGTAAATTGCCCGACGGTCCACGAGGCGGCCAAGTGGGACTCACCTCACTGCCCAAGGCAGTGGCGACGCTAAGCGAACCCTCTCGATAAAAAACCTGTATAAATGAAAATACTATATGTCGTTACATACATATATTTATACACACACATATATAGCTAAAGACTCTTTTCCCAAATGTGATTTCACGATCGACCAGAAACGTGAAGCTGCGAACCAAAAAACTAGTATTTATATATTTATATCACGAGTATTTTCGTACAGTATCTATGTTGCGTATTATTGTATATTACGAAACCTTATTGTTTAAATCTTATTTATTTTAATAATATGATATTTATATTATTATATTATTATCATATGTGAGTATACAAAGATTTGGGTTTTCTAAGAGCGAGTGTACCCTAAAGGCTCCAGATTTGATTCTAACCTCCATCTCCCGTTCTTTTCTTTTGTGCGCGATGTGGGTGTGCAGGCATATTAAAAAAAAAGTGACACTATAAATAGTATCTCAGAGAAATAGGCGAACATGTTACTCCGAGGGTTAAATTTGATGCATAATATATGCATAAATATTACGAGTAGTGCTACTTGATTGTATCAATATAAAAAAGTTCGGTTTTTCGCTTTTTATAAAATAAATTAAGATCTTATTAAAAGATCTTAAGGGTTATTAAATGTTATCAGTATTCCAACAATAATTCTCCAGAGGCCGAATGAGAGTATGTCCCAAGGTGTATCGACATTGTCGATGACCGATCTAATTTAAAATGTGGTGTAACTTCTTCTTCTCCCTCCGACCTACGAAGGTACAAGAAAACATATACCTGGCAAATTTACTTTTCGCTCACATGTGGCAACGCATTCATAGCATATTTCCGAATTCGATAACTTCGTTTCCCCATAGTGGAGCTCAACACGACGTCTTTCAAAAAAGTTGTTTTGCTCGGCGCCCCTTTGACTCCTCTTGGTCGCAAGTTCATGACAGCAGTCAAAAAGCTAAAGGCATTTTCTTCGATCGCTCTATCAGTAAAGTGCAACTTACCGATGCATGCATGGACAATTGCATTCTTTTCTGCTCTGAACTCAACGCGTCCCGAGTGCATGCGATTTATGGCTTCGCGAACGTCAACAACGATGGTGCCATCCTTACGATTTGGCATCATACCACGGCGGCCAAGTAACCTGGCGATCTCCCCGAGCTTAGGCAGCATTGTTTCATGGGCAACTGCTTTGTCGAAGTTGACCGAAGAAAGTCCATTTAACTTAATATCAGATATGAGCGATTCCCCTCCTACAATATGAGCACCGGCAGCACGCGCCTCTTCAGCCGCGATTCCCTCCGCAAAGACGCAGACTCTGAGCTTCTTACCAGTTTGATGTGGCAAGTTTGTCACACCTCTTATGGCCATATCGCTCCTCTTCGGGTCAATGCCCAGCCGCACGGCGACGTCAACGGATTCATGAAACTTAGCGGTTGCACTCTTTCTCATATGCCGCAACGCCTCATCGATTGCGAGTTCACCCGGCATAGTCATCAACGGTGCCGTCGCGTCAGTTTTCACTCGTCGTGGTGCAGGAGGGGCGACAACATCGCAAAGTCGCACTGTCTGTTCGCCTGGGATCTTCCTTTGGCTTTGACCAGAAAGGATGAAGAAATGCCGGGCGATCTGACCGTCCTGCAATTTCGTTAAGCCTCTTGCAGCATGCATCGTGTGATGGAAGCCGGCTGTGAACTGCGAGCACTCTCCACGTGAAACGAAAAACGCTGTTGGCAAAGTCGATGTCAGCACGGGTAAACGCTTTTTGTGCAACAGCGAGTGCCGATCCGGATGTCCCGAAATATCAGGCACCCGATACACACGCGTGACCGCTACTAGCTAGCTAGTCGGAAAAATAGAGGTCCAAGCAATTTTTTAAAGTTAATAAAAGTAAGCGCTAAGGGGGATGCGATGCAGGAGATGCGGGTGCCCCTTCATAGACCTAACTCTTAGCTCCCTTCCATCGTTGACTCGCGGTCGGACCCGTGTTTGGTCGGTTGCAATATATTTAGGGTCGCGCGTGTTTTCAAAATGATCCTCGTCCAAAAATGCGTGTGGCAAACTATATATATCTGTCGATAGTAGGCTACCCAGGGCGACAGAGGCAGCGTCGTAAGTTAATTACTATTTGTTCTGCTCGAACGCGCCCATCATTGAGCCAACGGTGTTTGCGCGTCACGATGTTCTCCTGGCTCACAAAGAAAACGCCTACAGAGTTGCTTAGGTGAGTAGGATTCGGCGTTGAAGCGTTCATGCCGAGCAACGAAGTGCTCCCTTGTTCTCTTCTTTCCAACACATCGGTTTGGAACGCTCTGGTATCCAACCTGTATCCAACGCACGGCAGCTGACATCCGGGCATGATACACTTTCACTATACGTAGAGAAAATAAGAGGTTGCTCGACAAGTCCATTCGTGAGCTTGACCGTGAACGCTCGAGCCTCCTTAGCCAAGATAAAAAGCTGGCCGCTGAGATTAAAAAGCTAGCCAGACAGGGTCAGCTAGAAGCCGTGAAGCTGATGGCTAAGGACTTAGTACGCACCAGACACTCCATCGCCAAGCTGCATGTCTTAAAATCTCAGCTTCAAGCAGTGAGCCTGCGCATGCAAACTCTGAAGTCGACCCAAACTATGGCAGACGCGATGCGGGGTGTGACGCGAGCCATGAAAGACATGAACAGTCAACTCAACGTGCCGAGGCTAAACAACATCATGCAAGATTTTGAGCGGCAGAACGGGCGTATGGAAAACACGACAGATACTTTGAGTGATACTATTGACAATACCATGATTGCGGACGGAGAGGAAGAAGAGAGCGAAGAACTCGTCAGCCAGGTGCTCGATGAACTCGGTTGCAACATAGATGTGCAGCTCGTTGACGCCCCGAATAGTAGAGATGGTGTTCAGGTGCCAAAGGTGGCGGCACCACAGGCAGAGACCTTCGAATATGTTTTAGAGGGTGCCGACAGCACAACGGATGCACATGGCACTAGCATTGATGATGACCTCCAGACACGACTTGATAACCTTCGAAATACATAGACTACATTTTCGAATTAAGTTCGTTACTCAATCTCGGCTACGATCCGCCCCTTCCTGGCCGGTTTGTATTCTTTAACGGAAATATTTCCATCACCATGTGCGACTCTGTTTGCTTTCTTTGTTCTTTCAGCAGCTTCCACCACGCGCCGTATTTTTTGTGCTTTATGGATGGCCTTGGGAACGTGTTGATGCCGCGTTATTCTTTTGATCTCGGGCATGTGCTTAAACCTGTTCTTCAGTGCATCTCTGTACTGCTTCTTTCGTTTCTCTCTGGGCAAAAGCATGCCGAGCTGTGAGCCGGCTTCGGCTTTCCAAACTCTGACATTCATATCGTCCGAACCACTCAAGACGTATGTGCCATCCATACTGAAGCGAGTGCAAAACACTCGCTGCATACGTTTTAGGTGGTATACATCACGAGAATGTCCACCGTTGTAGTCAAATATCCGCAGCGTGCGATCGTACGACCCAGCCACAAACTCTCGCCCAGTAGGAGAGTAGTCCACGTCAAGCACAGCACTAACAAAGTCTTTGTGCACGCAGGTTGCGATGGTCAGTTTCCTCATGTCAAACGAGTACAGGTTGGTATCTTCGTTTGCAACAGTAAAGTTGAAAGCCTCCATTGGATTCCATGCAAGTTTAGTGCACTTGTTTTGCATCACGAGTTTTCGTATCGGCGTTCTCGTTCTGACATCGTAGAGTGCGATAGACCTGTCGCTACCACAGGACGCAAAGACATCTGGTTCAACAGGATTAAAACGAACAGACAAGACGGTGTCGGCACCCCAGCTAAATCGTGTGGCTGGCTCAGTTCTATTTTCGCTCCAAAGCTCTACTGCATCACCTGCTGTCGCAAATATATCTTTACCCCAATGACAGTCTACATCCCTCAAAGCACCGCCGGCTTTTGTATCACATACAACCATCGCATCTTGCCTTGGAATGAGCGAGCCTCCACTGCTAAAAATCTCACCGAGAGAAGCCCTTGGCATTTGCCAAATCCGGACCGTGCCATCGTCACCGCACGAAATACATCTTCGGCCATCAAAAGTCACTGATAACCCTCGAGCGGCCCCTGCATGGCCGCGTAAGACGCGCAGAGAACGCCTAGAAGTTATATCCCAGAGGCGTATTTCGCCGTCGGCGGCACCAGACAACACGATGGTGAGTTGGGTGGGGGACTTTGCCAGCGATACGACGCCGTCACTATGACCTTCCATAGAGCCTAGAAAAGGTTTCGCGAACACTTTATCCAACTTCACCGCGTTCAATGCACGTTTGTACTCCTTTGCCTTGTGCAGTGGACGAAGGGTCGGGTCGAGGTTACGATGGACCTTCAGCAGGTCAGTCGTACACTCGCGAGTGTGATCCTCTGCGATACGCGAGATTGCCTTGACCTTCATCGCCGCGGCCACTCGGATGAGTTGGCAGTATACCGAGAAAAGTTGAGATGATCTGTCGCAAGCTCGAGGACACTCTCAGGCGGCGGATCAAAAAAATTAAAATGTGACAAGCGCCTGGTTGAAAAAGAAGCAGCAGTCCTAGGCGGTGAGGGTGAAAACTGCAGCGGTTCAACCGAACCCTCGTTAAGAAACCCTCAGTTTTTGATACGAAACTTCAGAACTACTGTACGTAGACTATTTTATATACCTTCGTATTTAATAGTCTATTATTTATTTTCCAAGGGTTGAATTTCATTGTTTTTTTTGGGAGATTTAATTGAAAGACCAGCGCGCAGCACGTGTCAGCGCGGGGCAAGAGGGATTGGTTTTGATAGGAGCGCTTTGAAAGCGGAAACTGTCTGTTTGATAGAAGCGCTTTTTACATGAGCAAGATGCGCGCACATGTAGCCGCTGACGCGCGAGTAATGAGAGATGCAACTGTAGGGTCCACGCCGTATCTTTAGGGTGTTGATGTTGGGTTTTCGGGGTTTAAAGTTTAAAACAGCCGCGAAGCCGCGAAGACGCTCTTAACTCTCTTTAACTCGACGGTATGTAAAGATAGTTTACTTTTTTTCCCCATCCACAACTTATTATTATGAGTGCAGCTTCCGTATCTCGCCTGAACCATAATTCACATCTCTTTCATTGACGAAAATGTACATCATATATTCAGATTCGATTTGCATTCGCCGCAATGATACTTCCTGGTTTTTCATATGATGAATCCAGTTTTCACGATTCTACACACGATGAGTGAAACGCGGCCCACCTTGTTACTCGATGGCAGCGACAACCTGTTCTGACCCGAGACCGGAGTATCTTCGAGCAGCCAAGAAAACCAAATTCTTCACTGATAATAATGTGCCGGAGTTTCAAAATAAAGCACATATGCGACCAAAATGCCTTTCAAGCAAAATATTTCGAAAGTGAACATAAACATTACCGAACGAAGGTACCATGTTGTTTTATCTGCCCTTCTTTACGATCGAAAATATAATATGAGCACATATGTTTCGAAACCCACCTTTAACATTATTTTAGACTTGTAGGTTTATATTTTGGAAGCTACATGGGATTGTATTAAATGCCTAACTATTGCCCCCGTAATCGAGGGTCAGTTTTTCGTGTCGGATATTTAATAAATGATACCTATAGCTAGCTAGTACGTATATATGCATCATGATTGTGTAATAATATTAAGAAGGTAATTAAATGATGACAATCTTAATCATTCCTAGTCTAATAAGAGTTGCGAAAGGTATCATATCAGAACAAGACACGAAGATTATGGAAAGAAAGGGTATTTTTATCCAGCTGAACTGCTCCCGGAAGCCCTCCACAAATGTCTTCCGGCCTGCTTCCTGCGCTTTCCCTGTGCATTTTCGTTGTTTCATCGCTTGGCCTTTTGGTATTGAGAGTGAGTCGCGGTTGGAGAGTGGCTCGACATTCAAAAAGGAGCGTGCAGAGACTCGCTGACACGGACGAAAACGCGACAACTGAAGTGAAAGTACGCATCGTGATTTATTTTGGAACCCAGACAGGGACCTCAGAGCGCTTTGCTCGAGAAGTCGAGCAGGAAATCAACCAGCGATACGGTAAATCGGTTCGCGTGCGGACATCTGACCTTGATGGTCTGAACACGCAAAATGCTGAAGATCATTTCACAAGCGACCATGAGCCCCTAACAATTTTCCTGCAGTCGACATACGGGGACGGTGAACCTACGGACTCTTCCTTGCAGTTTGTAAACTGGCTCCGTGACCAGGCCGAAGACGGCCGTTTGCCTGACATACTTAAAAATTTGACATATTCCGTATTCGGGCTCGGGAACAGTTCCTACGAACAATACAACGCTGCTGCAATACTTGTCGATAGATGCCTGCATTGCTTGGGAGCTGAGCGTCTGTTAAAGATTCATCTCGGCGATGATGACAAAAATCTTGAGGATGACTTCATATCCTGGAAAGAGGAACTGTTGTTTGCGATTGAGAGTCGATATGGTCTTGGCGTATCACATCAACAATTACATGTCAACGTGTTGCCAAGTTATGATGTTGAAGCTGTTTCAGTTGACGATGCAAAACAATCTGAACTACAAGTTGCAAACGCCTTCACAAAGCGACTCGGCAAAATTCCATCCCAGCACGCACCATATGCAGCATCCGTCGTGAATGCGCGCGAGCTACATTCGCCTAGCTCGCATCGGAGTTGTGTACACATTGAGTTTGATATCAGCGGTTCGGGCATGACGTACCAGCCTGGCGATCATCTAGGCGTTTTTGCAGAAAATGCGTTCCCAGTTGTACAGCAAGCTGCCGCATGCCTTCACTTGCCGCTTGACTATTCTTTTACCCTTTCCATTCCAACTGGCGCACCTGCATCACTTATGGAGCCATTCCCGTCTCCGTGCACGTTGAGGACCGCCCTATCAAAGTACACGGATTTGCTTAGCCCTCCGCGCAAGGTAGCACTGGCAGCACTTGCATCTACCGCAACCGACCCTGCCGAGCGCAGGCGGCTGGAGCTTTTATCATCCTCAGATGGAAAGGGCGAATATGCTACATTCATCATGGATTCAAGTCGGAGTCTCATTGAGGTGATGGAAGCTTTTCCATCTGCTGTGCCGCCGATTGGATTGTTCTTTGCAATGATCGGGACAAGACTAGCGCCACGCTACTATTCTATTTCATCCAGCCCTCGACATTGCTCAAATATGGTATCTGCGACTGTAGCAGTTGTATCAGGGAAAAGCCCGACAGGCCGTCATCATCAGGGCGTAGCTTCATCGTATCTGGCTCGATTCGTTCCATCTGCAAATGACAACAACATGCCCGTTAGTTCACTGATGGAGAGTGTTAGAGTTCCACTGTTCGTGCGGTCCAGCTCTTTCAAACTTCCACGCGATCCAAGTGTACCGATAGTAATGATCGGACCAGGAACGGGCTATGCCCCGTTCAGAGGGTTTCTTCAAGAACGCACCGCAATTTGCGAATCAGGAAACACTCTTGGACCAGCATTACTTTTTTTCGGGTGCCGGTGTGAAGAGGAAGACTTCATTTATCGCGAAGAAATGGAGGTGGCTCTCAAGAATCACACCATCACTTCTCTCGATGTGGCCTTTAGTCGGGCCAATGCAGACAGGAAAATTTATGTCCAAGACAAACTCATGCTTTCTTCGAAAACCCTGTTTCAAATTATTAAGGGAACCTTAGGAGCACATGAAGGGAGAATCTATGTTTGTGGTGACGCGAAAGGGATGGCGCGCGATGTTCATCGCGCCCTTCATATTATATTGATGAATGAAGGTGGCTATGCTGCGCACGAAGCTGAAGAAATAGTCAGACGGCTCTCGGAGACAGGTAGATACCAGAAGGACGTGTGGTGAGCTAGACAAGGACCATGATCAAGCACAACATGTTTTCTTTATTGCCAAAACGTGCGCACATTTCGGACTCCGATGTGCAGTTTCATCCTTCGAATAATGAAGATACCTCACATACAAAGGTCTTTCGTACCTTCGAAGGTACCTTCGTATTGTTTTCCCCGTTCAATAATAGATACGTTGCATGCATGGAGATATATCTGGATATGATTGCTGCTTTTTCTTTTCTTCTCCCGCCGTATTAATAAATAAGTGTTAACTGTTACGATACGTATCTATAATACGTTCATTCGCAACATCGCCCTCGTCCACGGCTCCCTCGTCAACACCATCATGCGAAGGGTCCCTGGACACACCGTCACGTCCGCGCCCAAACAGGGAGCGGGATACGGCACACAGGCAATCGACATCTACCGCAACCCCTCCTATAAGTGGGAGGTCGAGGAAGAAACTATATCCCATGAAAAAATTGTGCATGCAATGCTTTCATTCGAATAAATAAAATATTACCTTCGTATTAACAATAATTACGAACGAACGAAGATAAAAGTTACCTTCTGCGAAACTGTCGTAATAAGCAAGCTTCTTTCGTAATAATATCGCGTGGGACCACAGCACTAGAAAAGTATTCTGCCGTGATATGAACCCACATGGAATAAGCAATTATCATTTAATTCGTTAGAATATACGAAGGTATAAATACTCTCAAATTGCTCGTGGGTGTGAAGAGGCTGAAGATGGTAAAGTGCCGCATGTCTTTTCTTCCATCCGTATCGGATTCTTATACAAGTGCGTCCACAAGGCTGGTTCGTAAGTTGGCCACTGCCGTACTTGATTTTACATCTTTCATCTTGAAAATGTTTTCAATTACCTTTTAAAAAGAAGAGTTAGTATTCGAATGTACAACTTATTTGACGAGCCTGACCTGCAGCTCAGTTGAAGTTGTGTCGAAACCACAGAAAGCTGCCCAATCATTAGCGACCAGGCCAGCTGAAATCACATCGCTTCCACGGTTTACCGTTCCCGCCGCGAGTGGTACCTACACGTGACAACAGCAGTCTAAAATGTTGGAAAATTATATGAAGTGTAGCGGGCACCTGCAACAACGATGATAACTCATCCAAATCCTGTATTGTTGTGAGTGGATGAACGAGGCCTCCTCGATTTGAGAAGGTACAATAGCTTCCAACAAGGGTGTTTCCAGCAATAGTCTGCGAAGACTCGTTCATAAATTATTAGCTCATTGCGACCGAACACACCTTACCTGGCGAAAAACTTCAACTCCAAGGACGTCCGTCACGATTTCTTCTGTCTCCTCATCGACATCAGGATGGATGAGTGCAACATAATCATTACAAGAAATGCAATTTCCCAAGGCTGTTGTGGGAAAAGGAATACAAGAAGCTCACAAAGAATTACTAGCTGAGACATGTCATCTTGCACACCAGAAAGCCTCTCATCAATACGTTGTACGATGACCTCATCGGGCAATGAGTTTCGAATATGCAAAGCTTCTGTGAGTGCAAGGGATCAAGCGGGTTCATAGACCAAGAACATACTTCTCACCTTGATCACTCACTGAGTTTGGCAGGAGCAGTCCATGTTTGTTGCCTGTGGATTATGAAGTTGGATATTGGCAAGACATTCGGACATAATTTGCCACCGACCTACTGTCATGCGACCAACAAGTCGAGTTCCTGCAATGCTGGTCTTTACTACAGGGATATCAGCAGCGAGCTCATCTTGAAAGACACTGAGTTGAAGATTCTTAGCACCAATGAACGTGGCCTAACGTATCAGAAAATATACCTGTAGAAGTTTTCAGATCCACCCACGGCCGTTAAGCAGTATGAGTTGGTTAACTTCGCGAAGACACCAATATCGTTGCTGTATTTCGAATTCAAAGAGCGTCGTTTAGACGAAGTAGGTCGCCTCCCGGAATTCGAATGCGGCGAACCTATTCTCGTATTGGTGACGGACTGCCATCCCTAAACTTCCGCACGTTGGCTGCGTCGGTTGATCTCTTTGCAATGTTTGCAGTGTGTTGCTGCGCTGAAATTGTGTTGCTGTGACAGTTCGTTTTTGAGAAGGAAGAACTGAGTCTGGAAAATGGAAAGTGGGCGGTGGTGCTACACAACTTCGAAACTCTGCGAATATTACGAATTTTTAATATTCGTAGAATAGTAATACCTTCGAAGGTAATATATCTTCATTCGAAGGTAGAATAAAATAACACAACGTCAGTTCGCCGTTTCATTCGTTCTGTTTTCGGAATTTTTCGGCATATTTGCCGATCTTTATACGGGATCCTTTGGAAACAAATGTCGTATATATATATACTCACCTGCTGGTATCGTTAATCAAGGTCGAAGGACTATTTGTCTCTTACATTATTGTCTCCATTCTCGACATCGTTAACTCAAAAACGTTGGTTTGGCGTTACATATATTTGAAGCCTTCATTGGACGAAATGAACCAATTTTCTTTTTCACGTGTTGAACATTTGTGCGTCGGTGTTTACTCATACGTGAGGACATTTATATGTAATATCTCAATTAATTATTACCTTCGAAGGTACCTTCGAAGGTAGTTATTAAGATCTTATTATTATATTCTGATTTTCATAAGGGTGGGACATTTTTTTATGCATATATAACGATTAACAATATATTATAATAAGAACGTAAAGACTTTATCATTACGATCCACACAATCACTCCAGTGGGCAAACAGTATAAAGATTCCGCTTATGTTCACGTAAAGCGACTTATCCTTAATTGTTATTATAATATAATATAATATATATATAAATATCAGGTTATTAAGTTTAAGATCTTATGAAAAAAATGTCTCATGCTTATTACTTATGAAAATCAGAATACAATATAATAAATATGATATAATATGATATCAAGTATTATATTCTGATTATAAAAAACGTTATCTTATGAAAAAAGATAAAATTACACTTCTCGAAGGCTCTAAATAAAATCGCAGTCTGCGAATTCTATGCAAGCAAACTAACGGAAGGAGTCCGATAACGAAGCGTCAGTGCGAGCAGGCAAGCAGAAGACGAGAACGCAGGGGCAACATGAACCACAAACTCCGAGTTGCCACGTGGAACGTGGCAGCGGTCAACAACAATCCTTTTGAGTATTACGTCGACCATGATGACCCTGCATACTTTCGAATGCTCCGCTGTGTCGAAGAGCTCATAGACTCTCCGGGAGACAGGGACGTCATGCTAGGCACTCTTATCAATGACGCCATGTTCGCCGATCTATGCCGTGAGCTGGAAATCGCACGGTTTGCACACGTTGATGCCGCACGAGAGTGTTGGGCACGTGATCTAAAAAAGAGGCGGTGTGTGCTCGCGGAACTGTTGCGTCCCTATTACCATTCGACCAACCTTCAAATTCTTCTTCTTGTTATGACACTTCCTGACTTGCAGGGTTGTATCCGGTTTTCTGAAGGACGAAGGCATCGGTGCCAAACGGCTTTGTTCTATGCCCGATCGTGTCACAAATAAGATCAACACCGGCCTGAACATCTTGTATCGTCCCTCTGTCATCAGCTGTTTTGAAGGAAAAATATTAGACATGCATCACTGGTGGGAACAGTGGAAAGCTTTCATGTTCACAACTGAGGTGAAAGTTGTATCAAAGAACGGTGAAACAGTCAGCAAACGCGTATTTGAGCTGCTGAGTCCGATATCACGAAAGAAATATCCGGCTGTCGCCGAACACGAGGAGTTTTGCTCCCTGCCATTACAAATGATGTGTCTAGCTGCCTTTGACGCAAGCCTGGTATACATCATGAGATCGGTTGCTCCTGACGAATGGCATGGGATAAAAATGTCTCTGGTAGCTGCCCTTCATAAAGACAAGTATTCTAGAACCATCGAGATCCTGGAATCGCCTCTATACATGAGTTCCGACGTGATATTCCTTCAAGAAGTTGCTGCTGTGATGGTTCAACACCTTCAAAAGCATCCCATTATTCATAATGGATTTCATGTTCTTTCGCCAGAAAGCTTGGATGCTGAGCGGGATCAAAACAGCATAATCTTATTATCAAAATCTCGCTTTCTTGTCGATGACTTATCGTCTCATACATCTTGGAAAGGAGAGATAACATCACAGATATCCGCGCTACTACGTGACGAATCAATAGTTGCGAACGGTGATCTTTTTGTTGTGCGCTGCGTCATGAAGCCAACAATTTCAGAGCAACTGGATCCGTTTTCGCACCGACGTCGTCATACGAATTATCTTCGGTGCATTCTTGCATCGTTCCATGGTGACACGAATGGTCTGGCGACAATTCCTGTCGTAGATGCTATCCATAAGCACCTCCGGCTTTTTGAGCTGGATGAACTGGATCTTTCTTCCTCTTATTCTGTCGACCCACCGTTGCTATTAGTAGGTATGGATGCAAATACACATAAAACACACGAGGAAGGCAAGCGCCAGGGAGTCATTGAATTTGCACAGCACTTGGCCGGTCTGAATCTTGCGACATGTTGGGGTGCAGGTAAGGGGAAACCTTTTATGAAGTTTTTGATTAAGGAAGCAAATTTAAACACCGCAAATTTGGGATTCTGACCTTGTCTCTTGTGGATCCAAACGTGCACACAACTTACAATGCGCGCACCTATTTACAACCGCAGCTTAACAAGGCCGTGCGCATGTCCGAGCGCGCATGCTCGCCTTTCACCGATAAAAACCCCAAAGACCACATCCTCTTCCAAATATCAAGTCACCTCAATGATCTTGATGGATGCGAGGTACAAAGGGCTGGATTTTCTACTGAAATCGTATCAAGGGATAACACAGGGACTGGAACTTTCGCTCCTCATGCACCGTTTCCAACATTAAAATTTCCCTCTGACCACGCCATTGTATCCGCAGAACTTCAACTTGAAAACCAACACCCGCTTTGAAAATCCGAATGCAGACCACGCTGCTATGCACAGCTGAGAAGGGTCCTTTTCTATTCTCGGCGGTTTTCATCCAGCTTTGCATACGTCGTTTCGTAAAACATTGTATTTCCAAATGTAGATTGCTGCAAGAGTTTCTGGAGGTACATTGCTGTGGGTGTTAGCAAAAGCTGAAGCTTTCGAAGCAGGGGTAGAGACCACGCCTATCTGTCAGAAGAGTCTAGTCTGCCAGCATTTCCTCAGCACGCTGGTCGCACATAATCTGTTTCACCGCCAGACTTCGATTCCAAAATGATATCAGATATTTTGATTTCCTTGCTCGCTGCCTTGCACATATCATAAACTGTCAGCCCTGCAACTGATACAGCCGAAAGAGCCTCCATCTCAACTCCAGTCCGTCCCACGCACGTTGCCAAGGCTGTAATATCGACTGCACATAGATCCGAGTTCAATTCGAGCCTAACATCCACCTTCTGGAGAAGAAGTTGATGACAAAGTGGGACTAGATTGTGCGTGTTCTTTGCCGCATTAATGCCAGCAACGCGGGCAACAGAAAATACATCTCCCTTAGTTATGCGATTTAAGCAAACGAGATCGAAAGGCATTTTTCCAAGCATTACTCGTCCAGATGCTTTCGCCACACGGTTCGTAGCGGACTTTCCAGCAATGTCGACCATAGAAGCATGGCCTGAGGCATCCACGTGATTCAAAGCGCCAGTTTCAATTGTTGGCCTCGCCGACACATTTTGGGAAGGGTGATTAGTGTAGTTATGCCGAACAGTGTTATCTCCAGGAGCACCAGCGACTTGGTGCACGACTTGCAAGACCTCAGTGGGGTACAAAGAGGCAGCGAACACTGCCTTCATCGACCTTAGCCCGAGGTATTTCCGTCCTTCGCGGAAATGTTTACGCAGATTCATCCTCGACGTGGATGAGTGATGACAAGAATGACAGATACTTTCTGACCATGGGCGGGCCTTGTACCTTCGTAAAATTTACCAGCGTTGGTCTATCGACTAGCTAAACACTTAGATCGCTACGTACGCCCACATTATTCTCATCCACACTACTCTCATCCACACTACTAATCATTACCTTCGAAGGTATTTATATAATACAGTTACGGACGAAACGTATACACCATTTATACCAGCAGGGGCACTTTCAACCATTTCACTTTAGGTTCTGGGCTAATCCTTCAAGGAGCCTAGTTTTTCATTCATTCGTGTCGCCGAACACGTGTTTTTGCTCGACTTGGCGCGTTTTCAGTTGCTCCCAA
>Ga0115006_10000442_pt1 | contig 22421 bp, 13 predicted proteins | sample ArcOceMetagenome_3_FD_88943 | JGI IMG/M metagenome (GOLD analysis project Ga0115006, IMG submission 88943) | Marine eukaryotic phytoplankton communities from Arctic Ocean - Arctic Ocean- Svalbard ARC20M Metagenome | ecosystem: Environmental > Aquatic > Marine > Oceanic | place: Arctic Ocean...
CGCCGTCGCCGTCGCCGTCGCCCCCGGGGTCTCTCACCGCTTCACCCTCCTTCGTCGCCGCCGTGGACGCGTCCGCCGAGAAGATCGTCGCATCCGCGCGCGACGCCGCGACGTCCCGCTTCGCCGGCGGCGACGACCATCTCAAGGACATCCTCTCGGACGGCGACGATTCGGATTCTGCGTCGCCGTCCCCCGCGATGCAAAGCGCGAAGAGCAAAGCGAACGGCGCGATGAGCGCGATGAGCACGGGGGGATCGTCCATGGTCACCGCGCGCACCGGCGGCTCCGTCGCGTTCTCCGGCGGGCCCGGGTTCAGCGGTGGCGGGTGGGGCTCCTCCGCGACGAAGACCATCTACTTCGACGACGAATCCCCGGGCGGGAGCACCGCCGTGAGCAAGCGAATAACCGCGGGGGAGACGGTGTCCAAACCTTCGTACACAGTTTCCGCAAGGAAAAAGTTTAACGAGGCGGATGACGAGGATGACATCGACGACATGTCCCCCATCGACGACAGGTTCAGCAGGTTCCCGCGGGCCATCGGAGATAAGACCATGGACGAGATGCTCGATGCCCTGGATAAGGATCTCGAATCGTCGATGGAGGAGTCCCCGGGTCCCGTTCGATTCAACCCGTTTAAAACGTTCAAAGGTTTCGGCGGCAAAAACACGGGGAACGCGGGTTCGAGCCCTTTAGGACCCCATCAGCCCGATCAGTCCGACAAGGAGAACGAGGAAACCTCGGGGGGGAACTCCAGCGGACACACCACGGACTCCGACACCAAGGAGTGGAGGGGCGCGGTGACACGGGCCAGGGTGAACAGGCAGCCGTTACTTAACAAAGTGGCTTCGCCGTTGAAGCCGTCGCGGGTCCGGTCGCCGGCGAGGGAGACGGCGGGATACGGCTCGGGCCGCGCCGCGTTCGAGAGGGAGGCGTCGCGGCTCGACGCGTCCATGGACCGCGGGTCCAGGCGGAGACGATGATGATTGAACACTTAGCACTATGATTGGTTTCTTCGTTTATAAGAGTCTTTTAGCTGAAAGCTTTCAAGTCTGACGTTCCGTGTTCTCGCGTTCGCGACCGGGGTTTGACCCTAAACCCTTACCCGTCTCGAACAACACGTCGGTGCGAATGATGTACTTGTGCTGGACCCCGGTTGGCCCAACCTTCACCGCGCTGCCCTCGTGCACCGGCGAATCCTCCGCGTCGCCGTGCGGGAAACACAGCGCGGCGCCCTCCCTCGGAGCGACACCCCGAGCCGACACCACGCCGGGACCGCCGGGGGTCGCCGTGTAAAAAGTCGTCTCCCCGCCGAGAAACCCCTCGCTCAGGTAAAACAGCAGCGTCAGTTTGGACCGTAACGTACCTTTGCTCGCGTCGGTGACGTACTCGCCATCCTCGGTGAGCCGCGCGTCCGGCCAGCTCCCGTCCACGTGTCGCCTGTACACCGTCTCCGGACCGTACCGGAAGAAACGGAACCGAGCGTTGACCCCAGCGGATCCCGCGGGCATGTGCATCTTGATCCTGTCCCAGATTCGCGTCGCCGTCTCCGGCCAGACCACGAGCTCGCAGTAGTCGAGCCGGCCGCGGTCCGGGTCCGACGGGTCCGACGGGTCCCGTCTCCATCCGACGGCGTGAGCCGCCGCTCGCAACGCCGCGCATTCATCCGCGCTGAAGACGTCCACCACCGTAAACGCCCCCGGGACCTGCGGCACGTCGTGTCGCTCCGTCTCCGTCTCCAGCCCGGCAGCCACGAGTGGGATGGTGGATGCGCTCGCGGGTGCCCAGAGCTCGAGCGAGTTGCGGTCCGCGGGTCGCCGCCGGCCGTCGTCGTCGCACACGAACCAGAACGAACCGGAGTCGTCGTCGGCGCCCCCCGGGTACATCGTCGGCGCGCGCTTCTCTGCATCCACCGCGGGGTCCACGGCACCCACGGCACCCCCGACGGCACCCCCGACGGCACCCCCTTCGTGCTGTGTCTTCGGCGGCGCCCACGTCGGGTGAGTGTACACCCTGACGTCGCCGGCGGTGGACGGCGCGGCTTGCCATCCGCCGTCTGCGATGCCTCGCAGCGTCCCTTCCAGGAGCGATAGCCCGAGTTGGCCGTCGACGCCCCCGGGCATCAAGCCGCACCCCCGCACCAGGACATCCTTGCCCAGCATCCGTTTACCGGTCTCGATGTCGTATCGGGACATCAGCGAGAGCGCGTCGGCGACCATGCCTTTGCCGCAGCACGCGAAGAATACCATCCGGAGTTGCACCGGGCCGACGGGTAGGCCGGTTCGTTCCATCCGGCCGAGTAGCCGGACGGCGGGCTTGCCGAAGGAGCCGCGCTGACACATGGCGAGAACCTTGCCGCAGAGGTCCATCGGGGCGGCGACCTCGCGCGTGCCCGCCTCGACCTCGGCGAGCAAGGTGTCGAGCGCGACGCACGCCTCGTGCGTGACGCCGGCTTCGACCGCGCGCGTGATGCGCATGATGCCCGTCTTCTGCTTAGCCTTGGGCTTGATGACGCCCGCCATCGGGTTGACCTTGAGCTTTATCGGCGCCACCCTGAACCTGTTGTCGGGGTCGTCCGTGTTGTCCCTGGCGGAGATCCACCGCGGGTCGTCGGAGTCGCGCGCGTCGGAGCCGTGCCCACCGCCGCCCGCCGCCAGCGCGGAGCCAACGCGGTTGGAAGATGCGGCGTACACCTGCTCCTGGCGCGCAGCCTCGACGGCGGCGCGCTTCGCCTGCCTCTTCTTCGTCTTCCCCATCCCTTTCCCTCAGTTACCCGAGTATCGTCCTTCGAGACGGGGTCAAAGAGGAGTGAGGAGGACGGCATCGCATCTCGACTTTTACGTTGCCAGTCGAGCGAGTCTCTTGTGCTTTTTTGTGTTTTTTGCTCCGAGGAATCCAAGCGTTCTGATTGGCTGGACCATAAACTCAACGTTTTTCAAAGGGTGACTGGGTGCATACGAAATGTGAAAAAAAGGTGTGTGCTTTTTATCGCCAATCGCCAGAGCCAGAGCCGCCAAACGACGCTGACCTTCACCATGGCCAGGATCTCCATCCTCGCGCTCCTCGTGGCGCTCCTCGCGCTCGCGCACGGTGTGATCGCCGCGGATCAGGGCGCGGGGACGTCCTACGACTGCACCTGCTCGTGCTGCGCCCCCGACAAGTGCGCCTCCGAGGGCACGAAGGACTACCACATCTCGGTGGGGTCCAGGGACAAGTGCACGGACGCGGCGTGCAGGTCGCAGGTCTCCCAGTGCCCCGACAGCGGCTCCCACAACGCCGGCGCCACCGTCACGGCCACCTACCACGACTGCACGTGCTCCTGCTGCGCGAGCGGCACCTGCGCCACCCCGGGGCTGAAGCAGTACACGTTCGACGCCGGATCCCCCGAGAAGTGCACGCAGAACGCCTGCGCGTCAGAGTTCTCGCAGTGCCCCGACGCGGGCTCTCACAACGCGGCGTCCGCCGACGCCGACGCCAACGCCATGGTCTTCGCGACCTACCAGGACTGCATGTGCTCGTGCTGCAAAGAAGACAAGTGCCCAACACTCACGTACTCCTATTTCGACGCCGGCAGCAAGGACAAGTGCAACGAAAAGGCTTGCGCGTCGGAGTTCTACTGGTGCCCAGACGCGGGTGCACACAACGACGACACGATCAACGTCGCGCTGTACACCGGCAAGAACGCGCCGGCCTCCGCCCCCGCCACCGCGGCGCCGTCGGGCCTCCACGTCACCAAGGAGAAGACCGAGATGCCCACCTACGGAGCGGCGCTGCTCTCAATCTTTTTGATTGGACTCTTTGGAACCGTGTGCGGTTTGTTCGTGTACCGGCGGGTGCAGCGGGAGCGCGGGTTCAGGTGGGTGCAGTTCGACGACGAGGGGAGGATGATGGGCGAGCATCCGAAGCCTGCCGCGGACAGGAGTAACGCGGTGGAGATGAACGGCGCGAACGGCCGCTCGCACGGCGCCATCGTGTCCCCTTTCGACAAGGTGTAACTGTATAATTAATATTCTCGGGGTCTCGGGTTGGGGGAAAAACAGACACATCGACAGTCGACGAGACATATGATAGCGCCGGTTAGTGTCATAATACAAGCGAAGATCGCTCTTCAATCAGTGCTATCCTTCTCGACAACCTCGCTGTCCGCGGCGAGGGGGACCGGGTCGTTCATCGCCTCCTCCCTCGCCGCCGCGAGCTCCGGCTGCAGCGCCTCGGCGAGCCACGGCGTGACCCCCCACGTCGCCACCATCTCGTCGTATTCCGTCCACAGCTCGGGCGCCGCCTTACTGTTCGTGCGCACCGCGCGGATCATCGTGTTCCGCGGCGTGTGCTCCCCGCCGATCCACTCCACGACGTCCACCCTGTGCCCCAGCAGCCGCAACACGTGCGCGCGGAAGGCATCGGTGATCAAGTCGCCGAGTCGCTCGCGAAGGATGCCGTGCCGGAGCATCGGCGCGTGCGCCCCATTCGTGCCGCATGTGTCCTTGAGCCGCACCTGCAGGTCGTGGTGGCAACACGGCGCGACGAGCGTGAGGGGCGCGTTCCATCGCACCGCGCGGACCAGGGCCTCGTCCGTGGCGGTGTCGCACGCGTGCAGCGCGAGCACGATGTCAACCTCGGGGTCCGAACGTATCGATGACTCACCGTTCGTCCGGGTCGTCGGGAACGTGAGCTCCGCGCCGGCGATGGTCCCCTCCACGAACACGCAGTCCCTCTCCCATCCCAGCGCGGACGCCACGCGACCGTTCGTCTCCCGCGCCTGACGCTTCACGTCCACGCCGACAACCTCCAGCGGCTGCCCGCGCCGCGCTTTGAGCAACGCGTACGCGCCGAAGGTGAGGTACGCGTTTCCGCAGCCGAGGTCCACCAACCGAGTCGGCCTCTCCTTCGTCCCCACGGGCATGTGCCCGCCCTGCCTCGCGCCGTCCACCGCGGCGTCCACGAGCCTTAAGAACTCCTCCACCTGCTTGTACTTGTCGCGTCGGTCCGCCTTGATCGCGGCGCCGTCCTTGGTGCTGACGCCGACGTGAACGAGGAACGGATCCGACGGATCGAGCAAACGCTGTTTTTGCCTGTCGTGTGACCGCACGTTCGCCCCGGCGGCTTTGCTGGCGTTGGCGAGCAGCGAACGCGAGCGGCTCACCATGGCCTCGCCTGATTTAGTGACCCTGAGCTGGAGCACTTCGTCCGAGGTTTCCACGCGCCAGTTGCCGAATCCGCAACGCAACGCCTCGTCCGCGGCTTCATCCGCGGTGGGCCCTTTGGACTTTGTGCCGGACGAGTCGGCACCCGCGCGGCGTCCCCGGCGTCCCCGGGACGCGGCAGAGTCGGCACCCGCGTAGACGTGGTTGGACGTGAACGCCTGTCGCTCGTCGTACTTTACCACCTGGAGCTTGACCCCCCCTTTGAGCGCGACGGGGAACATCTCCAGACGTCGCCATTCCGGGTCGGCGCCCTTCGCCTTTCCCGACGCCACCGCGCGGACGAGTCTCGACGGATCCGTCAGCATATCGCGGACCTCCATGTAGGCATCCGCGAGGTCGCGCTTGCCCTTGCCGTGGCCGCCCTTCTTCTCCTCGACCGCGGTGACGCCCCCATCCTCATCCTCCCCGCCCGCCGCCGCCGACGATGTGATTCCACGATTCGCGACACGTGGCCTGGCGGGTGCGAACGCGACGGGAAACGCGCGCGTCGGGCGACGGAGACCCAGGCGGTAGCACCGTGAGATGCTGCGCAGCGCGGAGACCTGCATCGCACGATGCGTGGATGCCCCCGCGAGCGACTCGCGTTGTGTTCACTACTGCTCGATAAACTTTAGTGCCTGCTGCTAAAATAAAGTCCACAGAGTGTTAACTCTCGGCCTCGAAGTCGCTACCCGTCACCTTCTCGTACACCGGCGCCATGCACTTCTGAACCTTCACCGCGTCCACCTTCGTCTTCACGTTCTCCAGCTGCGCCTCGCACAAACCCTCGTCCACACCCAGCGCACGCAACAGCGCCACGCACGCCTCGAACGTGCTGGTCCGTCCAGCCGGAGCTCCCTTGTACTTTCTCACCGGCGCGAGCAGCGACACTGGCCGCGGCTTCGTATGTATCCCACCCACGGACTCACCGATGAAAGCCTCGGGCGGGAGCGACACCAGCGTGACCTTGTCCCTCGGAAGCCGCTTCAGCATGTTCCGGGCGTTCTTCCAGGTGCCGTCGATGGCGACGAACGTGTACCCCTCATCGGTCTGGTCTTCCTTTTGGTTCTGGTTTTGGTTTTGGCTTCCGTCTCCGTCCCCGTCCCCACTGTGGACGGATACCCCCAGGTCGCCTATGCTCACCGCCCCTTCCCCCGGCCACAACACTGCCACCTTCTTACCCTTCCGCTCGCACAGCGCACGCAGCGCCTCCTCGTCTTTACGTAACCCCGCGACGTACGTGTCGCCGCCGAGGCAAGTTGACACCAGCGCCCCAGTGCTGCTTCCGCGGCCAAACTCGTGATGGTGGAGGTAGACGGCCACCTTGTGCGGGCCGAGGGCGTGTGCGGGTAACGTGGTGAACATGCGGCAGACGCAGCAGCCGCGGAGGAGCCAGCATTTCCGGCAGTTGAACGCGGCGGGGCCGTGGTTCATGGAGAATGAGGCGGCGGCGTCGTGTTTGTCGTCGGCTGAGACGGAGGGATCTCGGAGCGTCGCGTCCAGCGCCGCCTTTGCCTCGTCCCGTCGCTTGACGTGCTCGAAGTACTCATCCTCCGAGCCCAGGCCCCATCGCTTGAGGTTTTTGGGGTTGGTCATGGTGAGCTCCGAGAGCGAGCGGAGGACGCCGTTGACGACCCTCGCGGCGGTCGGACCCCCTCCACGTCCGGTCCCCTCCACGTGATCGGGGGCGCGCGGGGGTGGGGGGCGATGTTTGCGCCAGACGTCCTTGGGCACGTGCATGTCCTTCCGCCCCTTGATGCCCTTGACGGGCGACACGGCTCGGTCATCACCGTCCTCCGCGGGGGGCATGGTCCGCCCCGTGGCGACCACCGACACTGACGAATGGCTTTTCTCGAAGGTGCCGACAGCGCATCTGCCCGCGTGTCAAACACTTCGGGAGCGCCACGACAGCACCTGAGCAGCACCTACCCGGACCGGTCGGAACGTGCTGAATCGTCTCGCGTCTCCCTTCCAAGCGTTCGAGATGCACGTCGCGAACGCGGTCGCGGCGACTCGCCCTCCCTCACCCGCGGCACGCGCGTCCTCCCGGGGCTCGTCCGCAGCATCGACGTCATCTAAGACATCATCACGAAAGTCTTGGCGATCGATCGGCCCGCGTCCGCGTCGCCCATCACTGACCCTCGTCCGCGCCGCCAAGGACGACCTCCTCTCCGACCTCGTCCGCGCGCTCGCCACCCAGGCGCGCGATAAGATCGAGAAGGACTTCAACGAGCTCGTCGTGGAACCCTTCTCTGACCCGACCCCAGGCCCGATCCCAGGGCTCGTACCTCCATCGCAGCTCGCGGACCCCGACAGCAAGTTCATCTCCGTGAACGTCCGGGGAACCGAGGTCGTGATCCACTACAAGGAGCACGTCATCGAACCCAAGCCAGGCCAAGGGGGCATATACACGAAGAACGACGGGCCGGGCGTCGACGCGCTGATCTGCCTGCACGGCGCAAACGGAAGCGAATTTTCGTTCCGTCGCCTGCTGCCGAGAGTCGCGGCGGCGGCGCCCGGGACGCGATGCATCGCGTTCGACCGACCACCGTACGGCCTATCCACCCGCCCGGACGCACCCAAAGCATCCACAAACGGTGACGCGTCATCCGGTGATGGGGTTAACTTTGTATACACCGCAGAGGGCCAGGCGGAACTGACGCTGAAGTTGTTGGATGCGCTCGGAGTGGAGACTGCGGCTCTGCTGGGCCACTCGGCGGGTGCGCCGGTGGCGTTGGACGCCGCGCTGGTGGCGCCGGACCGCGTGAAGTCGTACATCGCCGTCGCACCCGCCGTCTTCCTCGGCGATCCACCCGAGAAGAAGGACGAGGAGGGCGAGGCGAAGAAGGGCGGCAAGGGTTCAAGCGGCGGCGGTTTGAAGCTTCCGCTGGACCGGCAACTTCGATTCGCGTGGTTCCGGTTTCTCATCTCCCAGGACGGCCCGGGGTTGAACGTGGTGCGGGGCAGTGTTCGTCGGCAGATGGCCGCGATCGAGGACGGGCGGACGTACACGGACTTAGATCCGGAGACCAAGGCTGCGTATATGAGACCGACAAAGGCTGAGAACTGGGACGTCGGTTTACTGCAACTTTTCCGCGGTGGATCCTTCGGCGGCGACGGCGAGCGTTTACGGCGTGAGATGCCAAAGCTCGCGACGAACGGGGTCAAGGTGGCGATCGTCATCGGGTCCAAGGACAGGACCACGCCCCCGCCGTTATCCGAGGCTTTGAGGGACGCGCTCGTGGAGGCGGGCGTGAAGGACGTCAGGTACGAATCGATGCCGGACGCGGCGCACTTACCGATGGAGGAGGAAGCCGGAGGGGTCCGCGAACGGTTCGAGTCCATCGTCGTGGACGTCGTCTCCGAGCTGTGAATGCAGATTTGTAAGAGTTTTACCCGATGGTTTCGTATGTACGAAGGTACACTTAAGAGTTATTCAGTCTTTCATCACGGCGCGAACCTAAACTTGATTTTTTCCAACTCGGCTTCCCATCTCGCGTATTCCTCGGGGTGGCGCGCCATGGCGTAGTGCCTCGCCGCGACGCACCCCGCCACCGCGACGCCCACCTTGACACCCCCGCCGTGCATCACCAGCTTCTTCACCCCGGTCCTCACCGCCACCGACTGCAAATCGCTACACGGTCGGCACTGCGGGAAGAATCTCTGCTTGGGCACGCCGCGAATAGCCTGCCACGCGCGCGTCCAGAGGGTCTGCGTGCCATCCCTGAACGCCTCCGCCGCGGCGCTCGACCCGAACGCCACCTTGTTGGGCGGCATGTGGTCCCCGATGACGGCGCCAACCTTCGTACCGCAGTGGTGGCATCCGTCTTTGGCCATCCACCGCGCGAGCGTCCGCTTCTGTCCTTCGTTGGCGTAATGCGCCCCGTTCGCCGGAAGGGATCTGCGAGCCACGGCGCCCGGGTGGCTCACGTCGCTCGGCATCGCGCTCTTCAGACCCCGGCCGAGTGCCGCGTACATCAGGGATCCGAATATGGCGTCCGTGGTCATCTCCCGTTCATCCCACGCGGCGTCGGCGTACCGACGCGCGAATCCCAATCCCGACGGGAAGAGCCACGAGCCTTTTCCTCGGCCCCCCGCGTCTCGATGGCCCACGCCCCACTCCGTCGCCGTCCTCGCAGCCTGCCCCGCGAGCGCGGCGGATGCACCCACCGCGCACACGCTCAGCGCGGCGCCCACCATCGGCGTGGCGCACGATACACCCAACGCGTACGCGGACCGGCGAGCGACGCGGGCGGTGACCACGAACGCGGCGGTGGACGCCGCGAGGGGCGCGGCGAACGATTCGGTCGCGCGCCGCGTGAGGTCCTCGATTGGGCCAGTGTCCGTGCCGAGCGTCTCGGCGACGCTGGAGAAGACGTTGGTAGCGTCCGTGTCGCGCGAGGCGCGTCGGTCGCCCCACGGTCGCCCCATGCCGCGCGTCGACGGAGAGTGGTCAAACGCAATGGTGGTTCCCCTCGGAGCTGTCCGTCATGATTTCGAAGGCTCCGAGACATGATGACCTCATCAGCCACTACCCTATGCGCGCGTGTTGGGCGGGTCGGACGGCGCCGAGACCCATGCCGAAGCGACGCAAGTCCTCGGCGGTGGCCCCAGGGCAGCGCAAGCTCACTGGCGTCGGATCCCTCGGGGTATCCACGTCTCAGGCGGCGGGGCACGGGAGCAGGTTCGGCGAGTGCCCAATCTGCGAAGGGAGTTTCCCTCTTCACGCGCTGCGATCCCACGCGGACGGGTGCGGCGGAGAGCCTTCGCCGGAGCCGTCGACGTCCGCGCCGACGTCATCGCGTGTACCTTCCGGTAGTCACCACAACGCTCTCACGAAGCTCAAATCCACGAGCGGCCCGGTGGCGAGGGTGCGGATCGGCGGCCCAGACGCGGCGTGGAGGCCGTGCGCGGTGGAGTCGCTCAAGGACGTGGTGCCCGATCTCCCGTTCGCGCTCGTGGAGAGGGTCATGCCGCCGCGAGATGCGGACGCCCTCCTCGAGGACCTACGCGCGGAGGCGACGACGTGGGGCCAGGACGAGTGGTGGATCGCGGGCGAGGCGAGGAAGGCCCCGAGGCTCACAGCTGTGTACGAGATGCGAGTCCAAGATGCCCAGTCGGAGGCGCTGCGAATGGCGGGCCTCGACGAAGACGAAGAAGAAGACGACGCGGATGGCGGCTCCGAGCGCGTCCCCCCGCCGGGGATGCGCGTCGCCGCCGAGCGCGCATCCACCGCGGTCACCCACGCGCTCCGCCACGTCCCATCGCACCACCTTCCAGACGACGTCAAAGCCGCGGGTGAAGCGTACCGATGGGCGCCGACTTACGCGGTTTGCAATTTCTACCGAGACGGATCCGACCGAGTGGGCCCACACGCGGACCAGCTCACAACCTTGGGCCCGACGCCCACGATCGCGGGCCTGTCCTTGGGCGCGACGAGGTCGTTCAGGCTGCGTCGACGATGGCCGGTCAACGTCGACAAGTCGGATGATGTTTGGGTGGACGTGCCGTTGCCGCACAACTCGCTCGCGATCATGCTCCCGCCGTGTCAGGAACTGTGGACGCACGAGATTGTCCGGGAAGGCGGGGGAGGTGGTAACAACAACGACGACGGTAAGACGAGGGTGAGTTTGACGTTCAGGAGAAAGGCTGGGGAGTGGGTGGAGGGTGCGCCGACGTGTGAGTGCGGGAGGCGGTGCGTGTTGAAGACCCGGCGGGGTGACGCTCCGGCTCCCGCGTTTGCGCTAAATACTCATGCCGACGGGGTGATGGACGCCGAGGATGGCAAGACGCCGGTGATGTATTATTACACGTGCGATCCTGTGAACGGGGGGAAGCCGTGCAAGCTTTACAAGCCCGTGAAGGTCGTGGCGTTGTGACGAGGGAAGCTCCGTAGATGTAGTCGTAGAGGTAACTTTAGCCGAAATCGTCCATGCACATATCACAAGTACTCGTAATCGGGAGCCAGGTCGGGGATGTCCCAGTCGAGAGCGCCGTCGGGTGCGTTGGTAATCATAACGCCTCGCCTGTGGTACTTCTGGATGCGTTCAAAGAGCCTCGCGATGACCGTGTACTTGTGCTCAAAGTCGTGCTGAGCTCCTTTGTACGGCGGAAGACCGATGCCCTTCCACACCTGCTTGCTCATCTTCGCGAGAACCTTGGGCATGTCAGAGCCGTAATTGCAAGTACCGTCGGGGAACTTTGGCTTGACTTGGTTCAAAGCCTTCATGAAACCGTCGGCGAGGGCGTGGCGCGCGGGGGTGATGAAGGTGCGGCCCGCCAACGTTTCAACGGCGGCGGGGATGTAAACCTTCGATGCGCTGAAGGCGCACTTGCAAATCTCAATGTCGAAGTGCTGCAGAAGCTTTGTCGCGTCTTTGACGTGGGGCCTACCGATGATGAGCTGCACGAAGCCTTCGTCCTTAACGTTGAAATCAAAGAGGAAATCGCCACCGAGGGCACCACCGGGCTTCCCGATGTCGGGGTCGATCCGGTTCTTCACCAAGACTTCAGCGCCCCATTGCTTTGCCTTCTTGTAGTACGCCTCCGGCTTGAAATTGAAACCACCGCGTGAGTCTTCGGAGTCACTGTATTCCCCCTCGTATTCGTACTCATTCATGGGCCGACGTGCGTATTCCTCGACGTGATGGATCACTGCCGACGCCCTGTTCTCCACGTCTCCGGCGAGATAGGGGGCCTCCTCCGTGTACGACGTGTTTCTCACAACCCCGCCGCAGATCAGGCCGCAGCGCTGGAAAAGCCGGCGGCGGACCATGGGCGCGGCGTCCCAGGTGCAGAAGATATCGACGTCGCCAGGGCGCCACTCCCCTGATCTGCTGGGAACCGCGCACTTGACTGCCACGGAGCCGGCGATGAGCATCTGCGAAGCGATACTTCTTGTGAGTATGACGACGCGAACTTGGGCGGGAGGTTGGTGTGAAAGCAGAGAGAAACTCACCTGAGGTTGCCCGGAGACAAAGTCCAAGTTGCGCTCCTCTTCGGGGAAGAGGTCGTCGAACGTTAACCGCGTCATTACCTCCTTCAGTCGGTGTCGCATCGACCACTTGACCAGCTTGAAGCCGAGAGCTTCGCCTTGGTTGGCGTCCTCGTCGGCCGTCAAGTCAACGACACCCGCGGGGCGAAAAAGCTTCTTGCTGGACAAGACCATGTTGAACACGTCTCCGGGTTCGAGGTGGGAGGCGATGTGGGCGAGGATCTCGTCGGGCATGTCGCAGAGCGTGGGCGGGGAGGTCTTCATCTTCTTGGCGGGCGGATCCATGCCTGCGCGCGGCTGCGATATGACTCCGATACGACAACGACCCGTCCGATATGACGTGACACATCCTCGGAAGTGCCGATGATTTGAGAGCAACGACGAGTCGTGGTCTCGTTGTGGTGTCATATCGCCCCGCGCGACCTCCCCCACCACCCTCTCCGTCGTATCGCATGCCGCCAAAGAAGAAACTGAAGGGCAAGTCGCCGTCAAAAGTGTCGCTCTTCGGCTTGAGCGAGGATCTCCTCGACAACATCTGTTCTCACCTGGCCCCCCCTGACGTGTTCAACTTGGCGACCTCCAGCAAGAAGCTCTTTCGCCCCTTCGGCCCGAGGCTCTTGCAGTCATCGCTGAGGCGCCAGCTCGACGAGGTGCTGCGGCGCGTGACAACTGCGGAGGGACCACGGGTCTGGGTTGCAGACCCGGGCTTCTACACCCATCACCCCCGCCGCCAGTTCACGGTTCAGGATCTCTTCCCCGACGAGGAGCGCCAGCTGGACTTTGACTCTTCTGGGCGCCCTCAAGTTATCCTGTCTGGCTCTGCCGTGGTTCAGTGCGCCCTCGGGCCAGAGTTCTGTGGCATCGAGGATGATGGTGAAGATGACGACAGTGAAGGCGAAGACGCTGATGACAGTGACAGTGAGGCCGTCGACGACGACGAGTGCGAGGACGATGGACATGACGATGACAGCGAAAGCGAGGACAACGGCTGGAAGAACGCCGATATCGATATCTTCTGCACCTGGGACGCGGCACCCATGATCCGCCGCCGGCTTTTCCAGCGCTGCGGACTCGTCTGCTCCGGTGTCGACAACACATACATGCAGAATGGCCGCGATCTGGCGGGAGATATTGAGGGATCGACCAAGTCAATCGTCCATCACGTCGAGAGCTACTCTTCCCGCCCGACAGAGGGCAAGACTAAGAATAACACTTACGAACCTGAAAAAGAGGTGGACTACGCCACCGATGAGTATGCAAGCAAGCTCAAACAGTGGGGTGAAGACGCCCTCAAGAACCACAGCGAATTAGAAGAGGACCGTCCCACGTTTGTTTGGCACGGAGTCGGCATGCCCGGCGGTGCCCTCAACACCGACTTCCTTTACGACTACGGGCTCCGCGATCTTAAGTTTGTGCAGCTCATCGTTGGAAAGCCGGAGGTCAAAGACGCACGCATGCTCCTGAAGAATTTCGACCTCGAGATATGCAAGTGCTCCTTCAACGGGAAAGGCTTCACCATCCCCGCTCCCGCCGATACCTTCGCGGGCCGCACCGTCATCACTCCGGCGCGCCGCGACATCATTGAACAATTCGTGAAGGGTTACTCTAAACTCTTCCGCAAGATACCATATCAATCCGACGACTTTGACCCAGCTTCTGCAACCATTCTGAAAGGCATCACCAAGAAGTCGTGGAAGGGCGTCGGTCTCGGTCCGTTCAAGATGGAACACTTCCATGAAAGATACATGTTCTGTCAGAAGCTCTTTGAGAGGTTGAAGAAGTACCGTGAACGAGGCTTGGAAATTACCAACGCGCCACCGAAGGCGCTTGACTTGGCCGAGGATTTCCCCACTATGCCGATGGACGGCGGTGGAGGCTGCGTCGTGATGTGATTGACGGAGTTGCGTGTCCCTCCGCGTCGGGATCGCTACGAATTGTGTACGGACATTGACGCCGACGCTTTGAAATCCGATAAACACACGTGCACTAAAACTCGTTCGTCCCTCGGAAGTGACGATCTCATTCAAATATTGACGAGCCCCGCAGTCACGGTCGTGGTTATTCTTCCCCGCGCGCGCCTCTCACCCCGTCGCCGACATGCCGCCAAAGACGAAGAAGTTGAAGACCACTCCACTGTCGCTCGATGACATGCCCTGCGAGATCCTCGAGCGTATCGTGTCGTTCCTCGATCCGCCCTCCGTCTTTTCCATGGTCACGTCAAGCAAGGCTCTCCTTCGCCCCTACGGCTCGTGGCTGCTCAAGGCGTGTATGAGGCGCCGACTCGATGACGTGTTCGCCGCCATCACCGCTGATCGTCTTGAGGGCCCATCGAAGTGCTTTCGCCGTCCGTTTACCGTTCAGGATGTCTTTCCCGACGAGGAGCGCAACCTGGACTTCGATGCCTCCGGCCGCCCTCAGGTTATCCTGTCCGGCTCTGCTGTGGTTCAGTGCGTCCTCGACAAAACATGGGATAACTCTGACCTCGACATCTTCTGCACCTGGGAGGCGGCGCCCATGATCCGTCGCCGCCTGTTAGACCGATGCGGCCTCATCTGCTCCGGAGTCGACAACGATTACATGCAGCAGGGCCGCGATCTGGTGGGTGACCTCGAGGGCATCGCCAGGTCCGTGATCCACCACGTGGAGAGCTACTCTTCTCGGCCCACCCGAGACGAGGAGTACCCACGTTATCAGGACTGGTCCGTTGACGAGCAATACAAACGCAAAGAGTTCAGCGACGAGGAGTACGTCAAGCTGACAAAAGAGTGGGGTGCGGAAATACTCGACAAGGTGGTCCCGTGGGGTAGACCAGTCGGCATCCCCGGCGGTGCCCTCAACGGAGGTTTCATGTACGACTACAACCTCCGCGACGAGAAATTTGTGCAGCTCATCATCGGGGAGCAGCAGGTCAAAGACGCACGCCGCCTTCGAAACACCTTCGACCTCGAGATTTGCAAGTGCGGCTTCAACGGACGGGGCTTCATCATCCCCGCTCCCGCCGACACCTTCGCGGGCCGCACCATCATCACCCCGGCCCGCCACGACATCATGAAGCAATTTGTCCAATCTTTTATGAAGGTGGGGAACGCGAGAGCTCCGAAGCAAGACAGTATTAACCTGAAAGATATTCTGAAAGGCATGAGCAAAAAGTCATGGAAGGGCGTGGGTCTCGGGCCCTACGAAGATGACGTTGAAGACTGGGTAGGGAGAGAATTCAGTCGCCGATACATCTTCTGTGAGAGGCTCTTCGAGAGGTTGAACAAGTACCACCGCCGAGGCATCGAAATCATCAACCCCCCCAACAATGCCCTCTCCCTGGCTGAAGAATTCCCCTCGTTCCCGGTGATGAGGTGATCGAATCATGCAGAAACGAGAGGTGAGGCTCCACCGTCCCTCCACGTCGGGATCACCACGAATTGAAGACGCACATTGACGCCGATGCATTGAAATCCGATTAAAACACACGTGCACTAACACTCGTCGTCGTCGTCGTCGTCGTCTCGCCGAACCTTCTTCTTCTTCTTGGCAACCTTCTCCCCGTCCGACTTCCTCAGCTTCTTCTTCTTCTTGGGCACCTCCTCCTCGTCCGCATCCTCCGCGACCCGCGCCTTTTTCTTCTTCTTCTTCCCCTTGCCCTTCTTCTCCGCCTCGGCCGCCGCCTCCTCGCTCGCCGGCGACCTCACGTCCCACTGGACCCCCGACATCATCTGCTTCATGTACACACGCCCGAGGCACTGCCTGGTCGACATCGAGAACACCCTCAGCCACCTGTCGAGCCCCGCGGACACGATCAAGTCGTCATCCTCCGGATGCACAGCGATCTGCCGAATCCCACCCTGGTGCCCCTTGAACTTGTGCGCCACTTTCTGCGTCTTCATGTCGAACCCGAAGAGGTTACCGTGGTTATTCGCCACGTACGCGACGCTCTGGTCGTGGTTCATCTGCAGCGACGTGATGACCCACTCGCCGACGGGCACGTCCATGACGGCGCGCTTCTCGCGAACGTCGTACCGCCTGAGCATGTGCTCCCCGGTCCCGACCAAGAACTCGCGGCAATCGGTACCCGGGATGTAATGCACCGCGCTGACGTAAGGCGGCGCTCTGTACCGGAGCCAGTTCGGTGGCGGCGGCTTGGCCTTGTATATCACCTTCTGTGTCTCCACATCGTACATCTTGACGTCGTTGCCCTGCCCTTTGCCTCCGACGATGAGCTTCTGGCCCCCCGATCCGACCCTCGCGGCGAGCGCGTGGCCGATGAGCTTGAACCTGGATTCTTCGCTCCACTCCTCGACGATCCGATCCTGGCCCGCGCCGACGCCGAGGGACATGTCGCCGAAGCCGGTGACGATGCCCTCGTACCCGCACGCGTGGACGACGGCGTCGCCTTCCTCGGTGACGGTGACCAGGCGGCATCCCTCGCGTTGGTTCCCGGGGCCGAACAGGTCGAGCGCGATCGGGGTTCCGCCGACTTCCACGGGCCCGCCGCCCATGACGGCGCCGGTGGCCATCTCGATGACCTCGGCGGTCTTGTCGTTCCTGGCCACCGCGAGCCATCCACTGGGCGCGTGGTCGCTCGTGGTGACGATGTCGCCGTCGCCGGATTGGCCCGCGCGGCAGCATCCCTTGGCGATACCCCGCGCGCGCTCTCCCGTTCCCCATCTCGCGTTCATCGTGAAGGTTTCCTTGGAGCCGAGCGCGGACCGCCCCGCCGCCTCGGCCACGCGCACGACCCCGAGCTCATCGCTGACGATGAGCCGCAGCCGCCTCTCGGGCGCGTCGTCGAGCATGTTCGCGGGTGCGCGTTCGATTCGATGCGCCGAGCGCGAGTCCGTCGATGCGCGGCCCGAACAGTGGTGGGAAGCCGGTGTCGGCGGCGGCGGTGGGTCTCGACAGGAGCGGCGGCGAAATTTCATCGAGGGCTCCACAGCTGTGGTTGGAAGTGGTTTCACACCGTCGCTCACACCCGCGCGCACTCGCCATGGACCACGGCCTTCACGCGCAGCGCGGCCACGGGCACCTGTGCGTCTACAGCGCCCCGAGGGTGGGTACGGTCTGCGTGCGATGCGCGGCGGAGGCGATATCCGCGACGCACGGTGGCGAAGGCGGCGGCGCCGACGGCGCCACCCAGCAAAACTTCTTCTCAGACTCCCAACCCGGGTCGTCGCCCGCGCACGCTCAGCGCACGCTCACGCCCCAACGCCAGCGACTGAACACGACGCGCGCCAGGCACGCGCGTTCGCTCGCGGGTATTCTCCGAGATCCCGCCGCCGGACCGGACGTCGCGCGGCAGTGGGGGCACGTCGTCGTCGCGTGCGTGGTCGACGCGCTGGCGGTGTGGGAGGACGAGGACGCCGAGGTGGCGTCGCTGCTCCTCGACGCGGCGCTCGCGGTCTCCACCGCCGCGTCCGCGTCCGACGCCGGCGCGACGCTCGACGCATGCGTCTCCCGCGCCGTCATGCACCTCTCCTCCAGGGATACCGCGCGCGGGCGCGGCGGCGGCCCGCCCGCCGCGTTCAACCAGCCCCGCCACCACCTTCCACCACCAAACTCTCTCCACAACAGCGGAGCGAGCAGCCAGCCCTCGCAGGAACACTTCTACATCGCGCCACCTCGCGGCAGCCAAGGGTACAACAGCCAGCCGGGCGGCGCGGTCGGGTCGTCCTGGGACTCGACGTGGGAAAGGGGCGGCGCCATGGTCCCGACGACGGCAGCCCCGCCCCCCGCGGCGACGGGTGGGGGTGGGCCCGGATGGGATTCCTCCTCCTTCGGGCTCGGTGTTGCCCCCTTGACGTCAACGCAGCCCCGCGTGCAGCGACGACCTCGCGCGCACGAAGACGCCGGCCGCGCGAGGCTTCTGCGGCTCATCGCCGAGCTTCTCGCCCTCGACGTACCCCACGGGTCACTCCCGACGGTGTTTCTGCCCAACCCCGTGGAGCAGCGAGGGTGGACCGGCGGCGGCGCCGTCGGATTTTCGCAGCCGGCGGACTCGCAGTCCCAAGGCTGGTATGGCGGGACCCCCCCCGGTCAGCACCCGTCGTCGTCGTATCGGGGCCAAGCGATCGCCACGTCGACGTCGACGTCCGCGCTGGCGCTCGTGATCGACGCCCTGGGTGACGGCTGCGCGTCCAAGGAGACCCGCCTCGCGGCTCTCTCCGTTTGTTCACAGCTGGCGAATCGAGCCGCCGCGTTTCCCTCGCTCCTCGCGTCCGACCCCGGGGCTGGGGACGCGATGGCCGCCGGCGCGCTAGGATCCGTGTTCGTCTGTGCACGCTCAAGCGGCGCCGCGACGGACGCCGACGCCGGCGCGGTCGCGGAGGCCCTCCTCGTGGTCGCATCCGTCGCTAACGCGGATCGAGAGTTCAACCCGGAGAAACTGCTCACCGCGTGCCCACCGGGGGTGTCCATCACCAAGGTCCCGACGTTCGTACAGGTGGTCAACGAGTCCCTCCTGTCACCCCGGCTCGCCCTTCGCGCGGACGCATGCGACTGCCTCGCCGTCGTCGTCGCCGCGTCGTCGTCGTCGGTGGCATCGGTGGAGAGTATCCTCCGGCATGAAGTCGCCGAGCACGTCTTTGACCTCCTCCGCGACGTATCCCGAGCCCGAGCGGCTGAGGAAGGGATCGATCGTGACGGTCGAGCCCGCCCCCGACACACGCGCGGGTTCCCCGCGGGCGTGCCCCCCAGGGCGGACCGAGACGTCGCCACGAGGACGGCGCTCGCGGCGCTCGCCGCGTTGGCGGGGTGCGCGCCCCGGATGTTCAACCCCCGGCTCGTCCACGGCGCCGACCCAGTCGCCGCGGTTTTAACCAAGGCGGTTTCCGATCGCGACTGGGAAGTTACCCTGGCCGGCGCCGAGTTGCTCCGTTCGGTGGCTGCCGGGGAGGACCCCGGGAACGTCCCCGAGGAGTCCCTCGGTGCGCTCGTGGCGTCCTTGGCGGACGCGTGCGAGCACGGGAGGGGTACCGAGGATGTAGGGTGGAGAGAGGCTGGCCGGGTGGCGGGTGACGCTCTCGGTACTTTATCGCGGCGGTGGGGCGTCGGTGTCGTGAACGCGGACGTCGCGTCGCGCGTGTTCCGAGCGTTCGTGGCGGACATCGAGCGTAACCTCGAATTGTTCGTGCGGGGCGGCACGACGGAGCTGGATGGGTCTTTGATCGATCCAGGGGGGAGCGTCTTCGGGGGCGTACGTTGGGACCTCGGTGCTTCGACTTCATCCGGGGCTCGAGCCGTCGGGTGCCGATTGGCGTCCACGGGTCACCTACCGCGGTGCCTCGCGATCGTTCGGGGCGGACACCTCCCGGCGCTCGTGTTCGAGGCCACGGCGCGGCTCTCGAGCGTGCGTCGGGGGGGTCGAATGCTCGTCGGGAACGACGCGGACGTCGCCGACGGGGTAGCCGTCGCTTGTGCCGCGATGATACGACTCCTCCGCGGTTTATTGGCGGGACCCGATCACGGGGGCATCACGGGGCATCACGAGGACGGGGGCGACTATACGAGCGCCGAGTCAATTCGCCGGGAGTTCGCGGTGGAGCTGATACGGGACCACCGCGCGATCGAATCGTGCCTGGACGGCGTCGATGCCGGTGTGTTCGACTACGAGCCACCTGGGCGTGAACAGTTTCCAGAGCGTCTCCAGAGCGGACCCGGGTGTGACGTCTTCTACGACGTTCTCGACTCCGACGATGACGAAGACGCGAACGGAGACGGTGAAACGACGCACGCGGATCACCCGACCCCCGCGCTGCTGTGCAACTTACTCGCACAGCTCCTGCCCGCGGCGTTGGGTGACGGCGCCGTGCCCAAACGCGGGATCCGAGCGCTGGCGAATACTCGAACTCCGGCTTTGGGGCCGAGGGCGGGTTGGGGACCGACGCCGGGCGGAAACCTGTTCGACGTCATGGCGGTGGACTCTGCGAGGACGGGGGCGTCGGGTGAGTGCGTGCGAGCCGCGCAGGATGCGGTGTTGGCATGCGCGTTCGCGCGCGCCAAGTTCAGCCCCGACGCCGGGACCGATCGCGACGAGCTCTCCCGGGTTTTAGCCGAGCCCATGTGCGAATATCTGTCGTCGGCGGCGGGGGCGAGCGGGGGGTGCGCCGAGGCGGCGTGCATGTCACTGGTGGTGTGGCACGCGTGCGTGCGGTCCCTCGAGGTGTTCCAGGCGGGAACGGAGACGTTCAACCCGGGTGCGCGGCGTGTCGCCAATAACGTCGCGCGCGTGGAACGTGACCTGACCGGGGGCCTTCTCGGTTCGTTGGAAAATATTCACAAGCTGAACGCGGTTCGGTGGTGCGCCGCGGAGACTGCGCTGGTAAACTACGTGATCGATTCCGTGTCGGGGTCCGGGCGGCTTCTGCTGGCGTGGCTCGCGGATAGCTTCTCGTGCCACGCGAATGGGATCGAGATGTACCGATCGGTGTTCTTTGGGGTGTTGAACAGGGAAGACGTGAGGCGGGCGGTGAGCTCGGATGACGAAATTTCCGCAGACGCCCCGGTTGGTTCTCGAAAGTTCGCGCAGTGGTTCTCGGAGAACGAATCGACCGTGACGTTCCTCGCGCGCTGCTTCGTCAGCATGGAGAGCGCGTCGGAGTCATGCACCGTCACGCAGGCGTTGAGGTTTGTCCTCGGGCGCCGACCGCCGACGGCGGGCGCCCTCGCGATTCACGGTGGGTATATTTTTAATTTCATATGGGCAATTCGAGTGACGCCGTGTTTTGTTCACAGGAACCATTTGGGACGCGTGCTCGCGACTTCGAACCGGCGTTCTCGGGTCCGCTCAGTCCATCGAACGCGACATCGCCGCGGACGTCGCCCTTCTCCACACGGACGCGAGGAACGTAATTGGGGTTAGGGTGCCCAATTTCGTATTCGACGCCGGGTCCCTGGCTGGATACCTGTACGACTTGGTGACAGTCGCGGCTGAGTCCACGGCGGCGGCTTCGGTGGTCAACGCGGTTCTGCTGAACGTGTTGGTATCGAAAGTGCACGAAGGGACGGGCGCGACGGAGTCCACCGTGGGGATCCCCCGGCTCGTGGTGGCATCGCTCATCCCTTCCGTGATTCCCGCGATTCTCATATACGCCAGGGAGGTTGTGGTGAACTGGCGGGGTCGAACGTTTTCTTCGTTGACCGGGGCGATATCCGCGGTGACTCTGTTCTTCGCGGCGTACGCAACGAGCGGCGACGTCGTTCCTTGGAAAGCGGCGGGTACGAAAGCCGGCATCGACGAGACGTCGTTCACGCGAGCGCTGGGCGACGTCAGCGTCGGGTGCGAGGACCTGATCTGTCGTCGACTCGCGTTTGAAGCGTTGGCGGCGACGGCTGCGTACTTTTCTAAAGGTCGGGGCGAGGAGGCGACTCCGGGGGGGTTCATCGTCGCGTGCGGGCGCGCGGGTTTATGCGCGGGAAGCTCGGAGGGCGAGCGCGATGCCGCGGCCGCGTGTGCGGTTCCGTTCGACGACGGTGAAGAGTCACGGGTTAATAACGCCGCCGCGTGTGTCTCGATTGACGAGTGTTATTGGGAGGAGACGCTGTTGGAGGAATGGCTTTTGTCGGAGAGACGGGGCCCCGGGACGCGGGGAGACGAGTCGCGGTCCTCCATCACGACGGGCCGCCTCGCCTTCGCGTGGCGGGTCATGCGTCGTAGCGGGCGGATCTTGGCTCGGGTGTTGAGAGACGATACGATGCGTGAGACGCTGGTGTCTCTCGCGCTCACCGCCGCTTGGCGATCGGGCGGATCGGACCCGGCTCCGGTCAAGGTGCTCGGGGCGCTATTCGTCCCTTGTCCAACCGAGCGCGAGGATGTCGCGTCGAGTCGACGCGCGGTTCCCCACGACGTGCTGCGCGGGTGCATCGACGCGATGAAGAATATCCCGCCGCGGGGGGATGACATCGCGTGGGCGGTGGGACACTCCAGGGCGGGGGGCTCGGGCACCGTGTTAGTGGAAAACGTTCAATCGCTCTTCGTCGCCAGGGTCCACGACGGTGGTCTCGCGGAGGTTTACGATCCGTCGGGGGAGCGTGCGAGGCTGTGCGACGAGATGGAGATCGTGGCGCGCGCGGCGAAGCTTCGGGAAGGAGGCGGCAGGATGTGAAAGAATCGTTAGGCACCGTTTAAAGAATCACCACGAGTAACCCCCCACCCCACCCTCCTTCCCTCTCCCCCCCCCCCCCCCTCCCCTCACACCACCCCTTATTCTTTCGTCCCCCACCCCCTTCGCCCTCTTCTCCTTCTCTCTCCTCTTCCTCTC